>Ga0307510_10000026_pt1 | contig 131174 bp, 66 predicted proteins | sample 12_EM_MG_FD_207224 | JGI IMG/M metagenome (GOLD analysis project Ga0307510, IMG submission 207224) | Populus trichocarpa ectomycorrhiza microbial communities from riparian zone in the Pacific Northwest, United States - 12_EM | ecosystem: Host-associated > Plants > Roots > Unclassified | place... | reverse complement strand
TCTCTCTGCTGTGTTGGGTGCTATTTATAGAGCAAGTGGGTGTGGCTTTTGCTGTTGCGCATGGGAGCGGGTCTCGCGGCGGCTGGTCGGCCATTGGGTGCTACTGTCGAGGTTCGGCTCCAACAGCATGGAGCGCGGCGGGTAGAGGAACAGTGTCAAAACGACACTGTTCACATTCTTTATTATTATTATTATTATTATTATTATTATTATTATTATTATTATATATTTTTTTTATTTGTGGGGACCCAAAAATGGGTTACAACATGGGTTTTATACCAAAGCTCACTTTGTTTAGGTTTTCTCCCATCTAAAATCTTAACTAGAAAAAAAGTGATCTTAATTTTAACAGATAGTGATGCGAATACTTCATAATATACGCTAAAATCATATTTGAATGGTTTGCAACTTGACCCAACAAGAACCTTCCTTAAAGAACTAAAGTTATAAGCATTGATCAACCCCACCATATGCCTATAAAAAAACGCGAACAAGTAATATAAAATCACAATAAAATTGATCACTCATTCAAAGAGTTTACATGTTTATTCAAGAACTTACCATGAGAATCACCCAACCATACAAAAGATCGCAAGAATTCTGATTTACTTATTAAAGATAGTCTAACCTCAAAATGTCTCTACGAAAGAATATTTACACTAGAAAGAATCCAAAGTCTAATAGGATATATCTAATAGATATGTATAAACATAATAAATAATAATTCAGTGAACCCAAATTTAAATAAAGGTATTAATATCTCTAAAAGACCTAATAATAACTCAAAGATAAATAAAACAATATCTCAACTAATTTAAATAAGACTACAGTTGTTTTCGTAATTTGTTAGCAAAATCGAATTGGAGCTCAACTTCAAACACATGGTTCTCAACTATATATGGATTGTGACCTTACCCCCAGTCTGTGATCTTCCTTTTATTGCTACAGTGAGGCCTTTTCAATAATGGTTGCCATAATTTCATTATACATTCCTTTCCTTACATGTATTTTTGGTAGATTTTAACAATAGGATTTACTTTCAAATTGCAAGGATTATCTTCTTGATTGCCTAGATTTGAATTATTTTGATACATTCAATGCTTCCCATTAGCTTGCCTTCCGAAGCTTCTTTTTTTAGTGTGGTTCATTCATTGTGCTAGCTAAACCCATGTCGATTTTACTTATCATTGTCTCCAAATATAGTTTGAAGATGTTCATTTCATGCTACTCAATTTTCATTATAAAAAGAGTTATCAACTCCACCAATTTCAACTTGTGATGGAGTTCTCCATGTCATCATTTTGGCTACATGATTACCATAGATTCTTTTAAGCTAAATTATCTCCCAACTAATCTAATTATATTCATCTTTGTATTAGTCATCATGAATATCATCTTTAAACAAAATTGCACCCAACTATTCTAATTATTGATCAATATAGATGGACATGCATCATTGTTATAAGAGGTTCTTTCAAACATCAATTCCCTCAAACTTATTTCAATACTCTTCTTTATAGTGTCCAATACGAGGCACACTTATATAATCGTCATATTTTTTTTTCAAATAGCCTTACCCTCAGCTGATGAGGAGCATACTCATTACCATCAATCAAAATCTTTTAGATATAAATGCCACCAATTACATCATCATTATCACAAAATTTCCTTTAAATTGATTTGATTTCTTATATTTCACATGGCCAGAATAAGGCACACACGTGTCAACATCATCCTTGCTAATAACTTTCCAAATTCAGTCAATGACCATTCTTTTGTTTCAAATTCATTTTTTATTTATTTTGGGATCAGACTATAAATTCCAAGGATTATATTCATTAAAGTCTAATTATTGAAATGATGTATTGTGATGTAAAATTTGAAAGTATTTTTATAAAAATTATAGTTCTTTGGTCGAGATTGCTAAACATGTCACTCAATGTCATGATGCAGTTTTGGATGTTCTTGCTGGAATGAGTGTTGGTTGGGCTTTGTAAACAAGAATTGTTTATCTCAAAACTTAGTTATGAATAACTCAAACAAATTTCTTGATAAATTAGGCTATTTTAGAAAGAAAAAAAATTGGATTATAAAAGTAGATTTTTAACTTTTAAAAAGGGAGCATCTTGCTTCATGTTATGTTGAACTTTTCTATTTATCGTATGACTCAATATCATAAAGAATGTATTACATAAACAAGTTGTGATTATTTTTTTTTTTTGCTTGAAAAATATTTTTCTTCTCTTTATATAGGTTAGCACCTTTCAACACAAACAAGTTATATATATATATATATATATATATATATATATATATTAGAAATGACTTTTAAAAATAATGTAATGTAGTCTGAGGTTCATATATACAAAATAATGAATATGCATGAGGCTCAAATGGTATTTAAAGGAAGAAAGACATAGGATCATTTATTTCATACAAAGATTTTTTAAGCTTGCCGTGTGGATTTTATCTTTCTAGTGATTAACCTCATTACGACTTCACTTCTCCAAGTTTTTTGTGCCTTATCATTTGACATTTGGTTTTCAAATAGGGACATTTTAGAGAGCTTTCTATTTATTTATTCTCTCTTTTACAATATTTTTGTCCCTCTTGACATTTTGTTTACTTAGAGAATTTCAAATTCTACCCCTAATGTGAGGAGTGATCCTAGTATGGGTTTGTATCCAAGGAAAACATTTTTAGGCTCAATTAGGGACAACTAGGGATAGTTTTATATTTATAAAGGGATTGCCAAAAATGGTCTTTATTCATCTCAAATCCAAACTTACTTATGCTGATAAGTTTTGTTAATTAGGAAATCCAAAAGGTTAACCATAAAGAAGAAGTAGGACGTGTAGGGCAATAACCTATATTTACCACCATTTATATCTTCAAATCATTTTATTTTATTTTGGACACAACTTTATTATTTCAAGAGAGATTTTCCTTTTTAAGATTTATTGGAAATAGAATACATTTATAACTTAAATAAAGTTAAGAGTGAGGTTTTGTCTTTTTATATTTATTGGGAGTGGAAAGGGCAATTTTTAAATTTCACAAGGTGGGATTTTCCCCTAGTATATTTATGAATTATGATATATTTTGGAATCCGATCAAATTTTTATACAAATCTACAATTATACTTGTCTAATCATAAATGCAAATAAAATGTTAAAAGTAACTTTCATACAAACATCTCTTGTTTTTTAAATAACAATAAGATATAGAAAAAGATATTTCATTAAAAGATGTGACATAATCCTAAAACATGTGAAAAATAATATAAAATGATCTTATTTATAAAGCTCAATTATAAAAAGAGTCGACAACACATTCTTGTTTTGTGTATGCTTATTATCCTCCGATATTCTCCCAATATTGTTCAATACATCCCTAGCTGCTTTATTATATACAATTTCTTTCTTCGGACCATAGATACCTCTGTATATAAGTTGATAATCAATGAAGACATAAAAAAACCATGTCTTTTTTTTTCTATAGATCTATAAATTTACTTTGAGATTTTACATTTAACATATTTCATACATCTCTGTGATATGATGTACTCTCAATATTTCTAGGTTAATTATCTGCTCTAACAAATCCTTAAATATCTTTCATACGGTATCAATGAAGGAATTGTTGCCAATATACATAACTACAATAGTTGTTTCAACGAGGTTAACTAGCGCATTTGGCATGACAATAAGCTTGTTAGAGTGTAAGGGATAGTCTAGGATTGCTTTTAAGAATTCTTAGATTTCTTCTTCAATGACAGGCATCATGTGACACAAATACCGATGCAATTTATGTTTGATGGTCATATATGCCAACTTTTTATGTTTACATTGGTTATCTTGAGTTGGGTCAAAACCCATAGGAGATAAATTTAGGTACATAAAGTATTACTCTATTTTGAAAAGAAGGTTTAACACCAAATCATTAATGTACTTTAAAAGCTAATAGGAAGAGTTCTTATTAAAGAAGAAAGTATATATAAACGCCACCTCTAGAAATCTTTTGTTGCTGAACTTATAGTGGAGAATCTCATCTATTTAATAAAGATCTTGCAACCACTCCACCATTATTTACTTAAAATTAACCTTCAACTACTTGTTCTTTACAATCTTTTTCTAAGCCTCTCATGTTGTTCCAATTATTTCTATCATTTTTTTAATTTTTCTCTTCCTTGGTAACTGACAATACTTTGAAACTTTCCTGTAACTCTTGAAAAAGTACATTATTATTATTATTGTTGTTGTTGTTGTTGTTGTAGCTAAGCTAATAGGTTATCTCTCTCCTTTTCTTTTATAGTTGAGGTCTATTCTAGAGTAGCTAAGTTAGACTCCAACTTCTTTTCTTTTTTTGCCATCAACACTTCTTACTTTGAATTCAAATCCTCATTTTAGGACTTTTATTTTTCCAAAATCTCTTTCCTTACATCTTTCATGGTCTAAATTATTGGCTTTTATGGTTTTTCATTTGTCAAGTTAGTTGTTTGAGGTACCTAAGCCTCGTTTATTGTATATATGGAAAATACATAGAATATTATTACTCTAGAGAGGCACCATTTTCCTCCTGGTTATGTAGGGTGAAACTAAAAGGTAATATTTGTACTTGAGGTAAAGGTTGCATGCTTGGAAGGGGTTGTGTTTTTTTATGTATTTGATTTCTTCTAGATGTTCTTTTCCTTATTAAGATTGCTTGCAGTGCTCACTCAAGTAGGCTTGTAATTTTATGACTTCTCATTTGAAGTTGTCAATTTCTTTCGGGTGGTTCATTTTAAATAGAGCATTTTCTTCTAGTTACATTTTGTTTTATGTATTTTATGTGGTGCACATTTAAGGGAAATTAGATCTTAGCAGGGCAACCTAATTTCTCCATGTACTAAAACTATAAAGTAGCATGTAAAGAAATAAATAAAATATGCAAATGGATGAATTGATTATGTATGCTTGTTATTTAAGACTACGAGGATGAACTAAATCAAATTTTCTTGGAAAGTTTTCATTGAAGGCTCAAAACCTATAGAAACTTTGATCAATTTAGGGGAAAACAATTTGTCTCTGATAAGAGTTAACTCAAACATAAACTAGCATTATACAATAAAAAAAAAGCAATAAATGTCTAAAATATGTAACAAAGAGTCTTTTATTAATACAAAATAACATATTACAAAGTTTGTCTAATACAGTACAAGCTTTTCTAAAAATTATTATTCTAAACAATTCTATCCTATTCTTCTATTTTGAAGTTGATTGACCTTTTGCTATGAGTTGGGCTATGCCTTTAAATTTTATAGCATAATGTTTTATATCTTTAGCTTCTATATGATAGAGTATGGTTTTAAAATCCTAATATTGTTCCTTTTTTTTTTCCAGCATTTCTCTCATCTATCAAAGTTTGCTTAATTAAGTCAAATTCATCTTTCTGACTAACTAATTCTCCTAAATAGTCATCTAGTTGTGTAATCAACCCTGTTTGTTGTTGACATTATTCTTGAAGCATCTCTCTTGTTTATTCCATTTTATTTATCTCAATTTAATCTTTATTTGCTCATTTCTTGCAATTTTTTTTATAGCTTTGACTATTGCTTGTACCATATCTATTATCTTATGATCTTGCTCCCTCTTTGCCTTTAACTATAGGTTAAACTTTGCGTATAGCTCTTGAAAGTATGTTGTTGTTACTATAGTTGGACCAAAAGGTATCCTTTCCTTTTTCTTAGAAACAAGAGTGTTGTGCCTAAATCTTATGCAACTATGTTATGTACCCATATTGCTTTTGGAAGCTAATATGGTCCTACAAGGATATCATTTCCCAACACTCCAATAATTTATTGGAAAACATGGTATGTTTTCAAACCTTATCTGCTCTACTAACTTAAAGTCAAACCATATTGGCAGACAATTTCCTTTATCATATTAGCCTTGCTTTAACCTAGTTCTTATATCCTCGATAGTAATATGTCACCATCTTATACTTTTAATGAGGATCAATGAAAATATAATAAGATCACCATATAAATGGATATGTATGAGATGTCATGTTATAAGGTTAACCCTAATAAATATGATCTAGCTCATAAAGGGTTTTGGCTCGCTTTACTTCCCCTAAGATTTTTTTTAAAAGTTCCTATATTTTTGAATTTTTAATGGGGTAAACCGATCTTTAAACCTTTGCAACATGGGTATGAGAGTAGCTCCATAATACCATGCATAGGGTATTTTGGGTATTAATATATCTCACCTTCTTATACTTTCTATAAGGATCAGTGAGATATAATAAGATCACCATATAAAAGGATATGTATGAAATGTCATGTTATTAGGTCAACCCTAATAAATATGATCTAGCTCATAAAGGGTTTTGGCTTGGCTTTACCACCCCTAAGATTTTTTTTAAGGTTCCTATATGTTTGAATTTTTAGTGGGATAAACCAGTCTCTAAACCTTTTACAACATGGGTATGGGAGTAGCTTTATAATATTGTGCATATGGTAAGTTTTTATCTAAGAAAAAGTACATATGATCATCAATGTATATAAGTCACACTCCCTACCTAAATCTCTATATCTAATTCTAAAAGGGATGATCACAGATCTAAAGCTTTTTATTGGTTGGTGTTAATGTGTGTGAAAACTTGAAAAATGGCATGCATGAACATTTAATGCATAGATTAAAATTAATACAATTATAAATAACATAAATAAAATAAATATTGAACAAAAAATGGTAATAAAGGTATCAAAAAAGAAAGCATATGCGTATAGGCTTAACCTAGTCCTCAATGGAGTCATCATGTAGTAGCACTCGGCACAATGTTAAGACCTCTAAAAATAAAAGGAAAATGGAAAACAATGGAATTGTAACCTAGTAATTAAATGAAACAAAAAATTCTAAATTATGTTTTGGTTCAAGTTATTCAAGTAAGGGTTTGGTTATGCTTAAGGAAAGCTAGACATCACCTTTATTGCATCTTTTCGTTTGAAAGAATACGATATTCAAGTAAGAGTTTGGTTATGCTTAAGGAAAGCTAGACATCACCTTTATCGCATCTTTTCAAATGAAAGGTTACTTTAACTATATGTTATTTTCTAAATTTATTATATGAATTCCATTAATTATCTAAATTATTTTTTGAACTTATTCACAGCTTATTTAATTTATTTCTAATGATTTGTGAAGAATTCAATGATGGTCCTTAAAAATAGAAGACATGTTGATTAGGCAATTTGTGAAAAATTTGATGTTCATATCTAAAAATAAAAGAGTTTTCTATTAGGCCATTTGAAAAATTTAACATCCATTCCTAATAACAGAAGATTCGTTGATTAGGTCACTCATGAAAAATGGACGTCCATCCCTAAAAATAAAAGACTTGCCAATTAGATCATTCAAAAAATTTGATGCCCATTCTTAAAAATAAAATACTCTCTTATTAGGTCATTCACAAAAATATCAACATTGGTCCCTTGAGAAAAAAAAGATTTGTCGATTAGGCCATTCATGAAAAAATTTTAAAAGGGTTGCTAACATGAAAAAAAAAACTCATTTATTTATTTTAAATTCCCAATATACATGAAACAACAACATATTAAAGTTATATAAGGCATAAGACTAACATAGAGATAAAAAGATAAAACAAAACAAGATGTTTTTCTTACTTGCTTGTTATAGGCTTCATAAACATGAAGGAAAGATAAAAACAAATCTCCTATCATGCATGATCAAACTAGGTCTATCTTATCCAACAAAACAAAGATTTAAAGCACAATCAAACCCTCTTAAAACCACAAATCCGACACTCATGAATTACAATTCAAGAAAAGAAAAATAAAACTCATTAAGCATGTTTCACCATGGATTTTCAAAATAATAACTTCATGATTTGCAAACTTAGCTTATGGTATTTAAACCCCAAGGTTCCCTTCATATAGAAGTAGAAAAGGCATAAAAAAGGCCATTTAGTTCAAGAAAGAAAGAACAAAACTCACATGGATGAGAGTTGTTGTTGTTGTTGTTGTTGTTAAATGCTATTGTTTCTACTGTGATTTTTTATGAATTTAGAGCATTGAAACAATATATTTTGGAGTTGGGCTCTTCATAAACATCTTATATATCATAATGTTGCTAAATCATCTAATAGTCTTATTGCTTTGTTTTGATTTCTATAACTTTAGATAAAGGTAGAAAATCAAAGCAGGGTTAGATGTACTGAACTTCTGGATAGATTATGATATCTTTGTATTGGCTATGTTCTGAACTTCAAAATGGCACAAATAGAATTTGGAATTTTAATAAACATTTTAGGCATAAATCTTATACTTCTTAAAAGCTAAAGAATGCCTAAAACTAAGATATTTATCTCCAATTATAACTCAAAAACCCAATAATGTTTCAAATTACCGCTTATGGTGTATATCTTTTTTTTTTTTTTTGTTTCAGATCCTCTTTTTTTATGATCTTTTCTTTATTGTCTACGTTTCATCCTTTTATATTCCCAAATAAGCTCTTTTTTGCTAAATCGTAGCCCTCCATTTCATCTAATTAATCTCAGTTATCCATATCTTTGTATTGTCTATTAATTAATAGCAGTAGTAATGTTTAGGGTTTTTGGGATTTTGTTGAAGAATTTGTCTTTTTTTTTTAGAATGAATATTTACCACTGTATAATACCAGCACTTCAAAATCTCATAATATACATTGGGGGTAGCCTAAGAAAGAGAATACAGACAGATTCCAACGATTCTAAATATGGCAAAATCAATATAAATGCCTGAACCTGATAAAATGCGACGCGATTTCCTTGATTTATATTAGGGATAAATTATCCCCCCAAATAATTCCTTATATTTGCTTACATTAAATTCAGTCGTCTGTATATATTTGTACAAGCACAGACTCTCTCTCACGCGCATCACAGAACAGTTAATTCTTAGACTGACGTTCACTTTTCAAAGCAAGCAAATTAAGAAGATGGCTTCTCCGCTTTGCTTTATTTCTTTAATCCTCCCCTTGGCGGTCATTTGTGCATGCTGCCCTTCCCGCACCGCAGCAATCAGGTTTGAAACGAAAGCCGATGCAGCGTTAGTTCAGAGCATATGCAAGGAGTCCCAGGACCCCGACTTCTGCAATAGGACTCTAGCCGTCGACCCACGTGTTGCTGCAGCCAGCATGGATGGTTTAGCCATGTTATCTATTTCATTGACCATTGATCAATTACAAACGACATCGGATAACATTGCTAGCATTCTTGGTCAAACCAGTGACCCAGTTGGCAGGCAACGACTTGGAGTTTGCCGGACTGATTACAAGGATGCGCTAGGGCAGTTTCGTAGAGCTTCCTCTTCATCAGACGCCAGGGCTTATTGGGATGTGATCGATCGGGTTAGAGATGGAACCAACAAGGTTATAGATTGTGAAAATATTTATAAAAGAGATCCTATTAGTGTGTCACCCATCACAACTGATAACCACAACGTTATTAAACTATCAGAGCTTACTTTGATAATTGTTGATAAGATTCTTCCGCATTAAGTTGTAGGTTTATCCGGATGTGATCAGATGCCAAGACAGTTCTTTCGAGGTTTAAATCATCATATTGTTTGTCTTGTTAGCAATTAATATATGATATATTGATTATTATGGGAGTGTACTTTTTTTTAGTTGATTGTTAAGTTGTTTAAATGTTAACTATCATATTTCACATATTTCAACTAAAAGATTCATGTATAAATTATTGTTTATATAATGAATTATTATTTATATCATGGATTCATATTTAGTTTTTTTTTTTTTTTCGTTTTAATTAAAAGCAAACGTCATATGTAGTAAAATAAAATGAATATTTCTTTGTCTTAATTTTTTTTTTAAAAAATACAGAACTTTCTAAGGAAAAAAAAACTAAAACTAAAATGAGATATACCCATCATATCATGCTGGAGCAAATGTCGCATCCCATAAGACGAGCTCTCCCAAATCTGAAATTACTCCTCTCTCTTAGTAGTCAGTTTAGCTAAGTAATCTGCACATGAGTTAGCTTCCTTTAGAGTATCTTGGATACTTATCTCTCGAGATCTTGACAACAAGTCTTTAATCTTTTACAATGATAGCATCAAATTTGTGGAAGCCTATGGAATCCTCTTGTACGAGTCTGAGAAAGAGTCCATAGAATTTGAATTACAAATGATCATAGTCAGACCGCTATCCTAAACAAACTGCAATCCAAACTTGATAACTAGTGGCTCAAGAAAGAGATTAGATCCCACGGCATAACAAGAGAAACCAATTAGCCAATCACCATTATTATTCCTTATTAGGCCACCAAAACATATGCGTCCTGAGTTGCCAAGAGAGCTCCTATCAACATTAAGTTTGACGAAGCCTTCATTAGGTTGCTGCAAGGATACCATCCTTGGAGCTCTATGACCCTTGTCATTGCAAATTAAAAACTCTCTCCTAAATAGTGATCATCATAAGCCATATTATTGTGATGACGCCACAACCACCAAATAGCAATTAAGAATAACGAGGATCTCCTAGTTATGGCAAAGGAGGCCAACCATTATTTTGCATCATTAACCCAAAAACCACTTATAAGACTAAAGCAAATTTTAATCCAGATCCTCCTAGCAACACCATAGTCGCAAAGGCAATGCAGTATGTCCCTCATATCATGATTACAGTGGCAATATGCTGTAGTATTATAAAATTTCCTATGAAATCTGAAAAGATTAGTAGGAAGAAAATCACGAAGAATGAACCAAATACAAAATTTTACTTTCTCAAGGAAAGGTAGCTTCCACACCCATTGTCAACCCTAGCCATTTACAGACCCCTTCAGATGTTGAAGCAACCATAAGTAGGCTGATTTAGAATTGTAACATCTTGTGGACTAGCAACCCATGTTACACAGTCATCAAAAGGAGAAAAAGTAAAGAAAGGAACAACCATAATCACAAATTTTAAAACAATAGGAATGATAGTAGTCATTTTAGAAAAAATCCATTAACCATTTATCCATAAGTCTCTAGCCTGTAAGTCCACATCAATAATATTAATAACATCCACAAGAAAGGATAAAAGACCCCTCCATCAATCAAAGATTAAACCATAAAGACAAGTATTTCCCAAGTTTGAATATGAGCCCCTCCTTCAATTTAAGAAAAGCTTTAACGATGGCATACCAAGTTAGTGAAGCTGACACTAGAGCCCTAGTCACACTGAACAGATCCTTATTAAAAAGATATTTGTGCTTCAAGAGACCAACCCAAAACTTATATGGACTGTTAAACATGTGTCAGACCTGTTTACCTAAAAGAGCTACATTGGAGAGTCTTATCTCCCTAACACCACGCCCCCCAAACATCTTAAGGCAAGCAATAAAGTTCCACTTTACCAGGTGGAAGCCACGAGTAAGATTCTTATTCTGCTAGATGAAGCTCACATTTGAGCAAATAGATTTTGGAATCCAAAAATATTACATGGGATAAATAGGTATAACAGACATCATTGAGCATGTCAGAGTTAATCTCCTTGCCTTATTTAGAAGCCTGTCTTTTCAAGAAGAAAACCTCTTGCTAATTTTCTCGAGGGCAAAATTAAAATAGTCTTTCTTAACTCTTCCTTAAATTAGAGGGAAACCCAAGTACTTGCCCAAATCACTCACAAAATGAATAAGAGATAATTGACTGAATATGTTCTTCCTTGCTCTACATACATATTTAGAACATATAATCCTGGATTTCTCAAAGTTCACTTTTAGTCCAGATGCTTTGCAAAAATCAAATAAGACATTAGATATGAGACTAATCTAAGAATTCTTTGCCTTTGTGAAAAATAGAATATCATCAACAATAAAAAGATGTGAGATATTTGGGCCACCACGAGATAGATGCACTGACTTCCTTATCTTACCTGCAACTTTATTAAAAATTAAATAGGAAAGCTTCTTCATACCCAAAACAAAATGATAAGGAAAGAGAGGGTCTCCCTATTGTAGGCCTTTGTTAGGCACAAAACTAGACAGCTTAGTAACATTCCAGATAAGGGATAAAGAGAAGGAACGTACACAAAACATTATGAGCTGGATAGTCTTGTTAGGGAAACCAAAATCTTCTAAAGTAGCTGTAAGAAATCCCAACTATATTTATCATAAGCCTTTTTAAGGATTATTTTAGCTGCTAAAAGCCCCTATTTACTTTTGGACTTATGTATATGGTGCATAACTTCCTAGGCCACCATAACATTGTTTGTGGTGCATCTGCTTTGGATAAAACTACTTTGAAGATGACTAATTAACTCATCCAGAAAAGGGCATAATTTGTTAACCAAAGTCTTTGTAATTAGTTTGTACACTACATTGTAGAGACTTATCGAATGGAACTATTTGATATATAAAGGTTTGTCCTCCTTCAGAATCTAAACTAGAAGAGTCTATGCTAGCCTTTGGTCAAAATAGCAGTTAGTGTAGGCATTACTAACAATGCTGCAAACATCATCTCCAACAATATCCCAATATATTTTGAAGAAGAAAAGCTAGAAGTCATCCACACCTTGCGATTTAAAAGAATCTACAGTCATTAGCGTTGTAAACACCTCATCCTTCATGATAGATTTTTAATAAGCCAGTCATACCTATATAGGACACCCTAGGAGTGTTTTGAAGAATATGTGATCTAGGTTCCACATACTGATTCAAGCAAAATAGAGACTTATAGAAAATGAAGGCCTCCTCCTGAAGCACCTTATCATCAGTACATTAACTATCACCAGAGATAAATAATCCATTAATATGGTTGTGCCTCCTCTTGATCACAATTTAAGTGTGGAAGAAACTGGTATTGCGGTCTCTAAATTTCACCCATCTCTCCTTAGATTTCTAGAACCAGAAAAGCTCCTCGTGATGAAGAATATCATTGTATTCTTTTCTTAAGTCCCTTTCTAAAATAGCCAAGGAGTGTGAAGCACCAAATTCAATACTTTGATGGACACCATTTAACTTAGTTTTAATGCTTCTTTTCCTTATGAATAAATTACCAAATGTATTCTTATTTAACCTAATAGCATCCTCCTGAATATATTGTAAAGTACCCATCACCACTTTGTGATCACCATCTTTCCACGCCCCAGATACACGATAGTGTGGAAATTTAATGCTCAGCCTATATGGCTTCAAATCTGAAAGGTATGTTTTAAATATTTAGAGGAAGGCCCCCACAATATAAAAGGATGGGATTATGGTCTAAATGTAGCTTACACAAATTCTCAACAAATGCATCCTAGAAAAAATATCAGTTAGGCGTTGCTAATGCTCTATCCAGTCTTTTGTCTAAGCGTCTGATTCTATTTATTTACCTGTGCCAAGTGAAGGAATGTCCAACATATCCTAAATCAAGTAGGTTATAGTCATCCATCAAACTAGTAAAGGTGGAGGCCTTAAAAGCATTGAATAAACCTCTTATGTTCTTTGAAGGAAGGGAAATCTCATTAAAGTCCACACTAAGATGTTAAGCCTCATTTAATCTTGTACTCATCGAGACCATGTGATCCCAAAGCAAAGAACACAAGTTGGGGGTTGGGGAGGCATAAACAACAGAGAAAAAACAGGCTGATTACCTGAATGCAATTTTAGTGTAACACATTGAGTCATGATGTCTACAATTGAAACCCTAAAAATACCACTTGTAGATAAGACTTATATTCCCTATGAGTGTCCATGAGCTTTAGATTTAGCTATAGGTGAATACCTAAGATGTGCCCAGAACTTGGCCGATTTGGAAAACTAGCAATGGGTTTCTACGAGTACAAACAGAATTGGTTGAAATTTTTGTGCAAGTTCTTTACAATGACGCCTACCCATAATATTCGCAGCACCCCTCACATTCCAGGATAAAATTGACATATTTTTGAAAAAAAAATCATTAAAATAATTAATGGATTTAAAAAGAGAGGCAATAATAATCTTACTAAAAAGACCTCTCATCTATCTGCATAAAAGTGTAGTCTCTGCAATTGGATTCTCCTTCAATGATTGCTAGGATGAAATTCTAGACTCCTCCCCAACATCTCCAGGATCATGTGGAATGTCCAGCCTACACTCCCCAAATATAGAGTGAGCCTTGCTTAATAATCAGCTAAATAGCTCGATCTCGTTATCCTTTATACGAAGGAATTTGTTGAAATTTGTATATTCATTTTCAACTAGAAATTGACAGTATATTTTATTCAAATTTCTTGTGGATGAACATAGGTTGTTGATATTAGTTATCTATCCACACTATAATTTAATTATAAAACAAAATAAGTCACAAACGAAAACCGCAACTCTAAAGCACAAATATCAAATATAACTCTAGAGTAACATGTGTTAATCTACAAGTTTTAAAATTATATTATTTTTTAAAATAAGTCTTTAACCATATTTTTTTTAAAAAAAATCCTAATGTGCTTCTTAAAAAAAAAAACTATTTTTTTTTAAGATAAAAAAGTGTTCTTGAAACTTTTCAAACTCCAGGGTCCATGGTAAAGGAAGGATAATTAGGAAAAACCCTAATTATGCTAAGTATTCCACTATATTATACAGAGAAAACATTATGGATTAAAACACGTTTTTTCTATTTTTTGGTGATTATAGCATTTTATATTCTAGTCACTAATTTTTCTTTTCAATTCTAACCTTCCACATAACATTGGTGATTAGGCTTGATAATTGTTTTTTGTATTGGGTTCTTGCGTTGTAAAAAAAAACACATATCAAGTTAAAGCTTGATTTGACAAAATATAATTCAATTTTATTATTCAAAATAAACTGAGATCAATGCGACCAAATTTGACATAAACAAAAAAGCAACCTTTTTTTATCTTTTTATTGTACTTGAGGTGCAAATTTTGAAATTTTGATCCCAAAGTTTTTTTTTCTATGTTTGGTCCTTTTAGTTTTTTATAGTTTTATGTTTTAGTCTAAAACTTACTTTGGTTACATTTTCAGTCCTTAAGTTTAAAAAGAAGACAAAGAGAGTCCTAAAAAAATAAGAGAGGATAAAGAAAGTTGTTTGTTGTCCACATTTCAACAAGTAGAAAAGTCAATCTTGGTGTCAATTGAGGATAAAAGTTCTATTTAGATGTCTTTGACTCCTTATCTCCCCCCCCCCAAAAAAAAAAAAAAAGCTAATAAGGGCTCAAGAATTTTAGTTGGGTTGATTTTTGGTTTTTTGACGGATTAAATGTTATTTTGAAGTTAAATACAAGTTTATTGAGGTTTGTGGAATATTTCTTAAATGTTTACATGTAAAAAAAGAGTTGAAAAAAATAATCTTTTAGATTAAAAAGGTGGTCGCAAAGTGGTTGGAATAAAGCCAATAAACCACACGTTATATGCTTTTTTTTTTCTTAAAGATAGGAAAAAGAGAATGGTATGACGCATAACTTGACCTTAATTTTGATGGTCTCGGGCCACCCAAGCCTAAATGCCTAGCCTCTTTTTGAACTTCGTGTTTTTTATTTTTTTTTATTTTTTTCCTTCAATTTTAATTATAATTCATTAAAAATTAAAAAATATATATATTTAGGGTATTATTTTATTAAATATAGTTTGATTTTTACTTTCTATTATTATGATTGTAGTATTTTTTTATATATAATATTAGTAAGCATTTGTTTTGTACAACCTTCATAATGTTTTTTTCTTTTAATTTTGTTCGGTGGCTTTTCCAAGCATGTCTATTTTTATTATCATGTGATTCAATAAAAAAATAGATTTCATAAAATAAAGTTATTAAATCTAATTAGATTCATGAAACGAATCATAAGATTATCAGGTTAATCCGGGTCAATTCAAAATGTTATTGTCTCAGTATGTTTTATCTTTAATGTTAAAAAAAAATATATGTACTCTAATTTTAAAACTGTACTAATTATATGTAAGTCAAGGGGTCTCCAGTTTTATTGTCGGGCTGCGTTTACTAAAACCACCAAAAACTTCTTTGTGGCAAGTTGTGAGCGGTGTAATAGTGCATTGGAGTCAAAATAAGAGTATTATTTTTATAGTTAAACATGTTTTCTATTATTATGATAAGATGTCTGAAGACAAATATTATGGAAGAAAAATGCTAAAAAAAAATGGAGTGTGTTAATAAAATAAAAAGGTTTTAATTATAGAGATATTTTTTTAATCTTATTTAATATTTCAAATAGTCCAGATTTTTTTATATATTTGTTTTATTGCTTTTGATTTTTATTAAATAAAGAACATAAAATAAAACAAAAAAATATTTTTTATGAAAAAAATATTAATAAATGGAATCAGGTCTTTAGTGTTCCTAGAAACATTTATAACTTGCAATTTCTGAAATTATCAATGATGCTTGTCTAGGAGGCAAGTGAAGGGAGAAGACGCAAAAGCTGGGAATAAATTCACATCATCAGTACTCGTATTGTTTGGAATTGTTTGGAAGTGTAGTTATAGTTATAATTTAAAATGTTTTTTCATGTTGAAATATATCAAAATGATATTTTTTTATGTTTTTAAAAATTATTTTTAAAATAGCGCATCAAAACAATTCAAAACATACAAAAAAATTAATTTTTAATAAAAAAAAATTAAATTTTTTAAAAACACGAGTACAACCACGTTTCCAAACGCTCACTCTTTGTTACATGATCATGCTATTTCTCCATGAATGGAATCCAAATACCACTACCTTATTTAATATTAACATTTGAATTAGAATTTTAAATATTTTTTGAAATGAAATTTGAAAAGATGTGAATTATTTAAATTTATATTTTGATTGAATACTCCATGTTCAAAATTAGTTCCTAGATCCATTACAATTGATTTAGCATTGACAAGCAGCGAATGAAAAGATAATATATGCAAAAATTATCTAATCACTCTCTTTATGAGGAAATGAAACTGACTTACCATTCTAGGATCAAATTTCAAATTAAATGAAAAAGAAAAAAAGGTAAAACAGTAAGAAATAAGTGATAAAGCGTGCAAGAGGATGCTTGCAGGCGTTGATTTGTCATCGCATTGTTTTGCGGTTGTTATTTATTAAGGAAACCAAAGATAGATTGTGAGGTTAGAAAAGAAAAGAAACAAATAGAGAAATGAAAAATGGCTAAAGCTTAAGTGAGTGATTAAACTAATAAGTATGCATAAATTTTATTGTTTTAGATATTTTTATATGGAGAATTTTCTTAAATGCTTGTTGGGTTTTCAAAATTTATATATGAATCCTGACCTAAGTGTTGAATGGAGATTTCGCATGATAATTACTAGTTAATGGTATGTTGGTGAAAGATTGAATCATGCTTTTAAGTGTTATTTTTATAATTTTAATAAAACTAGTAATTAATTTACTCTCCATCTCCTAGAAGCATCAAAAGCAAGTATTTGTTGCTTTTGCAAAACTAGTGATCTAATCATGGTTTTTAATGAATCTTATACCAGTTTTTGTATTAGCTTTTTTGTAAGTGTGATTGGGGCAAAAGCAATCCGAACCGCAAAAACAAAAAGATTCCAGCTGGCGAATGAGCTTGGATAATTGCAAGACCTGTAAAACAAATCTCCTCTCCTGTGGGTTTGGAAGCGCTCCAATGTCTAAGTCATTTAAAGTTGGTGATGTAAGCTTTGTAAGGTTGTAATAGCGTGTATTTAGTTGTTTTGACAATATTTAGGATTAAACAAGAACAAGATTATGGCCTTACTTTAAGAGGCTATTTATAGAGCTATAAACTTATGTGCATGTGTCATTGTAAGGGTAAAGTGGTCAACGACCTTCCAATTTTGGGACTGCTAGGAGATAAAAGTCTGGTAGTGGCAATGTGTGCCCCTACAAAAGCTTCTCCCCCGTTCAGGTTGTGTGGCAGCGAGCGTTAGACCAACTCCTACGGTGAGATGTCCGAGGGACATGACCACATATAATATACATGTATAGTTTTTTGGTTCAATTCGGAGGAGATTGTTTACGCACTAAAGCCTGGTAGGCAGGCACTATGGTACCCCTGACTCCATGTCAAGGATGGCTCGTCTTTAGGAGAACTGGGCTTTGCTATTTGAATAAAAATCACCAAGAAAACGAAAATTTACGGAATATTCTGAAGCTACAGGAAACAAATGGCAGAGTTTGCAAAAGCAACCACAAACATGTTTAGACAGGTAAAGACGACAAAATGAGTTGGAGGAAAATCCAGAATACAAAACAAATATAGACCGAGTATTCCAGCACTCACTGCGATTGCGAACTTGGAGTTGTGTCATCTAAGCGTGTCATCTAAGCCTGCAGTCAGATGAACACATTAAGTTCACCAAATCATGAATCATCACATATGAGTAAGAAAAGTGGATGACTATACCTTGTTTGCAATGTTGTTTGAGAGCCAGTCCAATCCCTCATACAGCCCCTCACCAGAGGTGGCGCATGTGCTCTGGATGTACCTGCAATGAATGATTTAGACAGTCAGTTACCAAGAGGATGGTGGATTGCTGGAAAAGGAGGGCATCTGACCGTAATAAGTTAGCTTACCAGTGGCGCTGACGAAGGGAGTGAAGGCCAAGCTTATCAGTAATCTCAGCGGCATTCATTGCATTCGGAAGATCCTGTTTGTTTGCAAACACTAGCAGCACAGCATCCCTCAACTCATCCTGCAAATGCAACAAAAGCCATTGTTATCACACAAATCATGCAGAGGTGACAAGTCAAATTACAGCATGTATATCTGCAGCTTCCACATTTTGCTAATCATTATAAAATGTGGAGCAGTCTGGTACCTCATTCAACATCCTGTGTAGCTCATCCCTAGCTTCAACCACACGATCTCTGTCATTGCTATCAACCACAAAGATAAGTCCTTGTGTGTTCTGGAAGTAATGTCTCCACAAGGGGCGGATCTGGGGAAGCAAGATAACAGGGCATCAGTTGATAAACAAATTAAGGGATTAGAATATTAAAATCTTTAGACTGATTGTAAAGGATCCAGATCAAGAGCACGATCTTATTGCAGTGGCTATGCTGCAGTGGCACTTGGAGACAGGAGGTATAAAAGAAGCACAGATCTATCCATTTAAGATTTGACCATAACAATAAATACTTCAGCAGGAAAAGGTATAACACAAGAATGCGACAGCTAGCATCACTAAGATTATTTGGCAGAGGCCACAGTAATGCATTTGGCTGTTCCAATAGCAAAAAAAAAAAAAAAGATTTATGCAAACAGGGCTATACACAATACAGCAAATGATGTTGTCAAGTGATAAAGCAGTATAATTGGAAAACACTTGCACTAGTGAATGTCTCAAAATGTAAGGCACCGAATAAAGCCTTTCCCTTGATAATCAAAGGAAGTAGCAAAGTATAACCATGGCATAACATGTTTAGCTTATGATTATTTTAAGTGCTGGTGAAGGAAAATCAGATCAGCACTAGACCGTCCATAAGCACTCATTTTCAATTACGTAGGTTCAATAACATGATGGCTTTCTGACCATAGAGGCTTGAGTTCTTGGATGCGAACACGATTAATGGCTTTCCTTATGATCAACCCAATCCACTCTAAACCATTTAATGAAGGAGAAAAGGATGCTATCACTACTACACCCCAAAATGATAACAACCTTCATGCAAAAGATAAAAAGCCAAATCAAACTCAAAAGACACACATACCTTGTCCTGACCCCCGACATCCCAAACAGTAAAGCTAATGTTTTTGTACTCCACAGTCTCCACATTAAATCCTGATCAAACATCATCATCATCAGATCTAAGCCCAACAGAGAACATACGGAGGATAAAAAATAATTTCAAATCAAGGTAATTAACATCTTGTCTCCATAATAAAGTGAGACTTACCAATGGTAGGAATGGTGGTGACAATCTCACCGAGCTTGAGCTTGTAGAGAATGGTGGTCTTACCAGCAGCATCAAGACCCACCATCAGAATACGCATTTCCTTCTTAGCAAACAGTCGGCTAAACAACTTGGTGAAAGACAGCCCCATTTTCTCACGTCTGCCGATATCAAAAAATCAAATCACTAAATATAAATCTCCCAGCCTAAATCAAATGCAATTCCACACCATTATCAAAAACTAGATCTCAATCAGCTTCATTTAAAACATTTCACATTTCAAAAGACAATCACAAATCAGAAACCTAATTGATAAATGAGCCATATCAACAACACATACGAAAGACAAAAAAATCACGATGAACCTACAAGACTCAGATATTCAATTCAAAACACATTAAAACGACAGCTTAGACATGCATTTCTAACAGATCAGGTACCAAACAGGATGTGTTGCATCTAGTGATCTCCAAATCTAAGGTATCATCACCTGATTCAAATCATGCAAAAACATAAGCATAATATGAAGATCCATAAGGCAACACCACATCATGATCAAGATCAAGCCATTCCGAAACCAAATCGTGCTCTAAATCTTAGATCAGGACGTAGAATCCAACAGACAAACATTCAACAATTCGATTAAGAGAGTGATCGAACACAAGATCAGGATCTAAAGTTCGGAATTTCGGAATCGTTAAACACTTGCCTATCAAGGAGCCGAGAGAGGGAGAGAGGGATCTACCTCAGAAGAGAGAATAAAGCGGAATTAAATTGAAGAGTAGGAGGAGGAGCTGTCTTTCAGGGAAAAATATTTTCACGTTCCAAGAGATTGATGGTGTGTATTTATAGGACGTAACGGGATCCTTTTCCTTTTTTTTCTTTTTTTTAACTGTCCAATACGCCGTCAATATCTGTGACCATGTGGTTGCCTATTAATGGATGGTTACCCTTGTTACGCCGTTTACACGACGCGGTGGCCTGCGTTAGTTGGAGATTGCACCCTGTTTGGAAATAGGAGGTGTGTTTCCCATTTCGGGATCGGGCCTTTCTGATCCCGGCACTTGGAAACTCTTTGCCTCGCGTCATTGTTATCAGGCTCTTATTTAATTCAAGCTCAGTCTCCTGTCAGACTTCAGGCATGAAGAATGCAATTTTTTTTTTACTATTATCTTTTCGGCCGAATCAGTGATCCATCCGTTGATACACTTTTTTTCTTTCAAAAGTTAAAATAAAATAATAATAATAATAATAATAAGTTAACAATTTTCATATTTTTTAAAATATTATGAATGGGATTCCACGCAACACTATTGAAATCACAAGTTAACTTGTAAATTTTAGACAATTTTAAAAGTCAATAAATATATTTATGTATGAAAGGAAAACTTGAAATTTCACTAGACACATCCTCAACCAATCAAAATGTTGTTGCAAGACCTTATATTAGGAGCGTGCCACTCCTAATCCACTAGGAGAATGTTTGAAAATATTATAATGATTATTTTTATTTTAAATTATTTTTTCTCAGTAATATATTAAAATAATATTTTTAATTTTTAAAATTTATTTTTAATATAATATATGAAAACATAAAAAAAAAAATTAATTTTTGTCAAATCCTAACCCTAACACAATGATAAATAGGAGCTTCGTTCCCTTACCATTAGCCGGTTTTAAGGCGTTAAGAATGTAATTACGATTGCTTTTCAAAATACTTTTTATTCGAAAATACATCAAAATAATATATTTTTTATTTTTTAAAAATTATTTTTAATATCAGCGCATCAAAATAATCTAAAAACATCAAAAAATATTAATTTTAAGTAAAATAAAATAAAATTTTAAAAAAATTAAGGAAATGCGGTGTAATTTTCAAAGTATTTTTCACCTAAAAATGTATCAAAATAATATATATTTTTATTTTTTAAAACTCATTTTTAATATAGTACAACAAAACATAAAAAAATAATTTTAAACAAAAAAAAAAATTCAAATTTTGCTTAACCCTGAAGCAATGCCAAACAGGGGCTGGATAAAAATAGCAGAAGGGAGCCAAATAATCAAATCTAAACTTGCATAGGATCACTTTAGGTTCAACAATCCAGGATTTGCGTATATAGAATGAGGCAATAATGAGTCTCTACAGATCACGCCGCTCTCTATTGGAACCATTTTTCAACTCAGGTAACAAAGCACATGATCCAATGACCACCTGTAGCACCATCAATGCCTAGGTAAAAGGAATAAGAACATGCTGTACAAGATGAGACAATGAGGGAAGTGTCCACCGGCGAATAAAATACAGTTTAACACTAATATCATAGCTCAGTACAAACCCCACAGCATGTACTCAACAATTTCGCATGCCAACTGTGGGGCGACCTAATCCTTCGTGTGATCACACACAACCATCTTCTTGTTATTACTTCCTTGCAACAAACGCGCATAGACATTCCTTTTATTTCTAGTCGTTCAACCCAAGATAGACTGCTAAAAAAAGGAGGAATCAAATTTTCTACCAAGGACTAGGACAAGGGGTGCGGAGGATGGATGCCTGACTTTACTAGCTACTAAGAAAGCGTTAGATGCAAATCTTGAGCTGCGCATGTTGCTTTTAAACCAGTCATGCAGAAAATGTCATGTCAGACAACCCTCCTGTCATCCTTTCAGCCTTCTCTCCACGTTCACCTGAAAATGGTGCATGGAAGGAAAGAGTGTTGTCATATATCATCATAATCGCAGAACAGGAAGGTTTGGATAATTAAGAAGATGCATGGCTTGATCCATCAGAATAGTATAGACAAAAAGGCATCAGTGTTGGAAGAAAACAATGGCTTACCAGTGCGAATTCTTATTACATCTGCAACAGGTACCACTGCAAAATAACAAAACCTCGTTAGAAATGCTGATAATATATCTAAGCCATCTACTAATTCAGAGATCAAGTTACCTTTTTCTACTTTTCACAGTCATAGGTATAATTAATTTAAATTATAATGGAGAAAATCACATTCACAATCGTTTAGATTCATCCCAAGAAATGGTTAGCAAGCTTGGTTTCACATTGCAAGGTTGCATCCTGGACTTGCACATTGCAATTTCAGTTTTATTAAACTCCAAGGTGAGTGTGACTGCAAAAGAGATATGCATATAGCGTGGCTCTATGATAGTTCACAAGGTGAGGTTTAGATGCAGCTATGAACTATGGTTTCTGACAAGAGAGCTTGCCAAAATCAACCCAAATTTATTTGATATCTATTCAATTGCTAGTGCTCCAATTAATAATTTTTACATTTTAATCCTTTAAAGGGTCCATACAAGTAACCGAGTAAGAAGTCACATGGAAAGAAAATGTGCATGGGACTTCAAGGGAGAAAATAAATACAAGGCACATGTTAAAACCTACCATCCGAGTCCAAACTGTTGTAGCTTGTGAAATCAAAATTACTCAGGAAAAAAAAATTGCAGCTAAGGGATTTCATGTTAACACAGCTCTAACCACATATGAAATACAGATTTACTCTGGGAGCTATCAAGTATAATACCATCAGAAGAAAATAACCTTTATTCATTTGTTCACACTTTCTTATTTTTCTATTTGCCTATAAACAATTGTACTTCCAATAGCTGTAGTTTTACACAGCCTACACAAGACAAGCATACTCGAAGGGTATTATAAACTGCATCGCAACCACAATGGTCTTTGACAATGTATTTCTAAGTTGTAAGAAACACACAGAATGAAGCCATGAAAGACTCCAAAGAAAAGGAGCAGTTTCCATTTATATTAGAAAATTATGATTCTCAAATACCTGACAACTATCTAAAGCTGCAATATGCTAGCAGTTAGCATACTTGCTAGAAACTTTCACTAACTAAATCTGTTCTCCATATTCCCAAGAACCATATAAATGAATGAGGCCAAGAAAAAGAGCAACAAGAAAATGCTAAAAAGAAACACAGCACAAAAACTACTAAAGCAGAGTAAAATAGAAAGCAAATCAAACCAAGTTCAGATAAAATTTCAGTTCCTTCACATGTAATAATATACACAGATAAAAGCTTTAAGATAAAGTGCAATGAAAATCAAAGGATCATGGAATCTGCTATCATAAAGATTAATTTCGGAATCTTACAGAAAATCTTGCCATCTCCAATCTCTCCAGTCCATGCCTCGTCTTTGACCTTTTCTATGACAGCTTCAACCTAAAACAGCATATGGACATCTGTGAAATTCTTTAATTTACGTGCAGCAATATGAACAACAATTTTATTATAACAGAAGAACAACAATCAATTCTAAGTGCACATATCATATTTGAAATAGTACTTAGGCTAGTGGTATCATGAATACCTGGTCTTTGCTCACTACAATCTCCAACTTAACTTTAGCAACAAACTTGTCTTCGGAAAACTCTGAGCCTACGGTGTTAAAGCAAGAGGTATGGTTTATAAATACTTTGACTACTCTCACTCATATAGAAGAGATTAACAGACAGTACTCATCAAAAGGGCCAAAATTGGATAGAACAAGAAAACAAGGGCGAAAGGAGACGAAACAGAAAGTGAGATGATTCTATAATAGGCAACTATAATCAAGTCATCTCATTATGGAACATCTAGAGGTACAAAAAGAAGAGAAACTTTCAGTGGTTCAAGAAAAAAGCTTACCACCATGCCTCTCCTTTGAACCACCTTGAGCCCCAAAGCCTCGAACATCAGAAACAGTAACACCACGAATACCAATTTTCAACAGAGCCTTCATTTAAAAAAAAAAAAAAATAGTAGAAATTAGAACTAACTGTAATCAACTAAGTTGCCTAGCAAAGAGTCTTAAGAAGTTCAATTGTGGAGCACAAGAGAAAAGGGTTGATATGACCCAAAATGCTGCAGCAATAATGAACTCAGAAATCCGTATGGTCAAATAAAACTTGCACCCTGTTTTTTGCAATTATGAGATTGTACAAAATCATCAATTCATGTAACTTAAAAGCATCTCAGTTTCTCTGCATACAAGAAAGATAAAGTCCAAATTAGAAACTTTCAGTTAGTAACAAGATCCAATGAAAATTGTACGAAGTTCCAAACTTATATTTTCTTCTAATTGTGCTCTCTCAATCACCCAATTCCAAAACTGTGGTAGCTAGAACTCAATACGAAAATGGTTTAATCATCCCAAGAATGACACAAGCTCTAAAAGTAGAGTGCCAAGCTTGAAATTCCTGGAATCCTTCTCTATCTAGAAAGACTAAAACAACACTCGAGTAAGATTCAAATTTATCCTGCTAATAAGGTGGGTCATCATCAAATTTAGGCCTGCAGTATCCAAACAAGAACGCTAAGAGGCATGAATAACAAACAGCAATGAGCTAGCTATTCATTCGACATATTATTATGACATAACTTGATTCAATATTAGATGCATCAAGTCAAGTAAAGGCAGCGAACTTTTAGAAGTAGTGGGTGGATATCAATAACAAGTAAACGAAGCAATGAGTAGAAATCATAGTAAAATGCATTGGGTCGGGCCCGTCTAGTCTTACCGAGGAAACTTGCGAGACTCGCCAGGGCCTATTTCATTCATCCCAGATTCAACGGAATTAGAGAAACCAAAAGGAATCAATAAACAGTAATATCTTATATGCTGCCGAAGAAGAAGATTACCTCAAAATTGCTTCTATCTTGTAGAATTTGGCATCTGGAATATACTCTAAACAACCCAAACATACAACTCGTTAATGTTCATGCCATCTCTCAATTCAAATGTGGAGAAAAAACTATATTGACGCATACCAGGAACAGAGGAGCTTTGGGCTCTAATTGTAGGAATAATGGACGCATTTCGTGAGGTGTTTAGGGTCAAGTTAAACTGAGAGAATCGAGAATTCTTCAACTTGAGAGGTTTCAAAAGGGAATCAAAAAGAGGGAGTTGTTTGTTGAGAGAAGAGTGAAATTGAAGAGAAGTGAGGGAGCCTGGTTTCACTGCTGCCGAGGCCATTGTTATTTGATTTTCGTCGAATTTTGAAGAGATGAAGCTACAAATTAGCTACTTATGCTCTCTATTCGAGACCGTAGAACGGAGAACGGAGATGCTGCGACGCCAGAGCGAGCGAGCCTTGAGATTAACGCGACTTTTCTGATCGAAATGACACGAGGAAGGAATGAGGGAGGCTTTGAATTAAAATAAGAGTTGCGATGGGCCTCAGTCTTATTGGGCTCAAGGATCTTATTTCACCCAACATAGCCATAGTCCAAGGAGTCCATGAATAAATAAATAAATAAAAATGAAGAAAATCATTACTGTTCATATTTCTTTTCCTTGATATTTGGTAGCACGATACGAAGAATAAGTCCGTTGAGATTTCTAATATTTTATTATTCTTTCATTGTAGTTTATTTTAATTTACACATTTCTTATTTTATTATTCAATTATAATTTTTTATTTTTTTCTATTTTGGTGCATAATATTAATTTAATATATATATAGATTATAGAGTGTTGACAAATATTGGTGCATAACAAAAGTTATTGGTTATGATTTTAAAAATCATTTTTTTGATCTTTGTAGAATAGACAGCAATTATTATAAAATCAATTTAAATGTATATTTGTTTTCAATTCAAAACGAATGAAAAAATAATAATTCTTAAGATGGAGAACTAATTTTATTTAAAAGAAAATAATAATCTTAAATATTTTAAAATTAACTGACTTCAATCATTTTTTTTATGTATAATAATTAAATATTATTTTATTTTTAAATTATTCGGTAGTTATATATACTAAAAAAACGATATAATATTTTTATTATTCTTTATGATATTTATGTTTTTTATAAAGAAAGAATTCATTTTATTTAATTTATTAAGAAAATATTTAATAACAATCTTTAATATATCATGGAAATAATTTCCCCATAATACATATGCGTGAGCTTGCAAAGCAAAACAAACCCCAAAATATAAAACTGAATCAACATAAATTATAAATTATAAGGATGAAAATAAGAAGAAATAAATTTTAATAACCAAAGCACAATGAACAAAAAAAAAACAAAAAAAAAACATAATGATTAGTAGTATCATAACCTAATTTTACTAATTCATCAGGTGAACTTATATTACTAATTCTCATATTGGGTTAGGCTAAATGTTTTAAGAATACAATAAATATTCATGAGTTGAACTTTTATTACTAATTCTCATGGGTTGAGATTAATTAAAACTAAGATTTGAGCTTAATAAATTAGCTCATAGTCTATTATTAGCTATAACAAATAATATAGGCTTAATACATTAATTGAATCAATTGTCTAAAAGAAATAAAAATACAATATAATAGGAACTTGAATTGAACTATTTTAATTTCATTATTTTTACGAGAATATTATTCAATGTCAGCTATTTGAAAGCAACAATAACACACACTAATACAACATCTCCTACAACTCATCTAAACAATCAAAAAGTTGTCACGTATGTATAAATTTAAGTTTATAACAATTACTTAATAATGAAAACTTAAAATATAATTGTTTAACAACTCCTTGCTATTTTAAATTGTTATTAATGACTCATTACTCTTTAATATTCATGGCTAAACTAGCACTAAAAAAAACATAAAAATAATAAAATATCTTTGTAAATTATAACTTAATAAGTTAATCTAAAATATTTATGATATAATTAAAATCTATATAGCCTTACAATAGTCTAAAACATATATTATTCTAGTTTTTTTAACTTTTCAAGATCATTTATCATTAATGAAAGATCTATTGATGCTGGAGAAGAGCGAATCCAATTTTAGTAATAAATGAGAGCTTCAATAGTTGCTAGATTTAATAAACTTCTAAAAGTATCTAGTACATGACCTATCTTATTAAAGGCTGATTCAGAGTCAATTGTAGAGCTATGAATAATTATGATATCTCTTGTAACTATAAAAAGTATTGGATATTTATAGCTATTAACTTTCCACCAAGTTAAAATATCAAATAAAGTATCACTTGTATCAATTGCCAAGTATTTCTCCAATTCAAATCTACTCTCCTCATTATCCTTTTCCCTTAAATGCTTCTTGAATTGAAAGACTAATGCTTAATATACATCTTTTCCCACCTTATTAGCATTCAAATCTCGAGAAAGATTGTTTTTAACATAAGAATTTGCCACATATTTAATATCTTGGCTAGAATAATAGGAAAAAATCCTTATGAGTATATCTTTTACCTTTTCCATCAACTCTTTAACCATAGAAACAAACTCATACACTTGACTTAACATAAAACTTCAAATATTTTAATTTGTAACAAGGATATAAATAATTGTTACAAATAAAAGAGAATTTATATCCTTAATCCTTCCTCGATATTTATCATCAAACTTGCACATCATATCGGCTGCAATTTCACCTGTTGAGAAATCTCCACTCTTAGACAACTTAGAAATATATGTTTGTATAGAGACTAGTTTATGAAAGAAAGAATTGCATGTGACATGCAAATATCCGAAAAAAAAATTAAAATACTTCATAGAACATTTTCAGGAACTTTACGAGGATTCTTGTATTTTACCAATCTAAAATACTAGGAGGCCCTACGTGTGTTTTTTTTTTTTTTTTTTTGCCCTTTGAATCTACCTTTGAAAATAACATCAAATATCCAAGACCATCCTCCTCTAATCTATCAAACACTTTCTCTAATTTGCAATTGTATCTAACATCAAATAAGTGGAATCCCAACGAGTTAGGACATATAAAAAAAACCCAAATTTTACTTTGAATCTTTAATTTTTCAATACATTTCTTAAAAGACATAAGCCTAGCATGAGAAGATCTTACAAACTTAACATCATTTTTAATTTTAATAATTGCCCCATCCATCTCATTTAACTCATCACTCACAACAAGAATGATAATATAAGCACAAAACGTAACATGGATACACTCATTATTTTCCAATCGTTAGTCATTCTTTTCGAAAAAGTAACGCACTCTTCTTAGAACTTGCATTATCTAATGTGATTGTTAAAATTATACCAATACCTCAATTAGTCAAATAATTGTTCAATGCTTTTCTAATGGTCTCAACCTTGTGATTTGGAACTTGATAAGAGTTTAAAGTTTTTTATGCAACTTCCAATCACTATCTACCTAATGAGTTATGACACACATGCAATTGATATTTTGGATGGAATTCCAAGTGTCACTTATAAGACACACATACTTGTTTTTTTTATGGTTTTCTTTAACTTTTTCTTCTTTTTAGCATAAAGGTTTAGACAATCTCTTTGTAATAGTGATTTGAGAGGGGACATAAAATCCATCCTGCATGGCTAGACAAAACTATTTAAATCCTAAACCTTTTTCAATCCTAAAAGGAAACTCATCATAAATAATTATCCTACCAAGTGTTTTTCTACAAGCTTCTTGATTAAAATTAATAACATGAAGAATATTCACAGTTTCATCTTTAACCCCCTTAAAAGTTTGAGCCAATGTCTTTTGTTGTTTTATCATCAAACTTAAACCTGCCAAGAAAATATTTACATAATTTATTTAACTTTGTCCACAAATTACTACTAGTGCCAAGAGTCTTTGAGGCATATAGATAATCTTATTTGCAATACTTGTATACAACTCTCCTTAATGATGGATCAAAACCCTCTATTATATCAAAGTGATGCCAAACTTTAAATATAGTTCTAAAGGCCATATTTCTTTTCTTGTTACCTTTGTTACAATAGTATTTGCAAGAGTAGCTGAAATATGTTTGGTCTTTACTAGAGCAACAACATCATTCACTGAAGGAAGAACAACATTATTCATTAAAGGATAGTTTGATGGATCAACATTGATTTCTTGAACATAAGGTCTTATATTCTCCATCTAAAACAACAAAAATTTAGTCAATTTCAGTTTAATATTGATACAAATCCCTTTATTCATAAGAAGATAAAATAATAACAAAAAAGTCCTGGAACTATTGAAGCTCTCATTTATTGCTAAAATTGGATGTTAAAAATGTATACATAAATAGTAGGATGTTAAGGAATTAGGGTACGAAATATAGATACAAAGAAAATTATATATAATTACACCATTTCTAAATTGTAAAGTCTGAATTAGGGTAAAAAAAATGTTTATTTTGAGGATGTCAAGGATGTGGAACTGATTAGTTAAGGATGCAACAACAAAGGTGAGACATATGAATCATTACATACCTTTAACTCTCGTCAAAACCACTAGGAGTATTAAAGATCGTTGTCAACTACTTTTGTCTCTTGCAAAGAATCGATCAAATTAAATTTTGGACTTTATAGGTAGGGTTTTGATTTTTTTTAAAAAAGATTTGATTTACAAGGAGTTATAGATGAGGTTTGTTAAAATCAAGTTTAGACTTTTGATTATAAAGATGAAAAAAAGAGATTGATAATTTTAGTTTGTTAAAATGGTGTCCGGAAGATGTTGTTATTATCAACGAGATAAGAAGATAAGAGAATGAGAGGCTAAGCGACGAGAAAGAAAAAACTGAATAAAGAGAAAAAAAATATTTATACCAAGAACTTTCTATAATATAAGGTTAAATTGTTAGTAAATTGTATAGGATATACAAATTGGACGAGGTTAATCATATTTTAAAAATTATAACCTCTCAATTGACTTGTAATATTTATTTTTTAAGTTTTTTAAATTATTATTATTTGTAATGTTGATATTATCTAATTTTGATTAATTAAATTAAATTAAATAATATAAATATTACATATAAGCTGATTTTTTAACACACCTTCTATAAAGTTGGGTGAACATGCTCGTATATGCATGAACAGTGGCATAACAGTAACTTCCCTGCCTCTTCTTAGTTTAATTTTATTATTTATTAATTTTAATTCTAGTTTTCTTCACATATTTTTTAATCCATACTTTAACATCCTCTCACTTCCCATTTCCATTGACTTATAAACAGTTTGGCGGTGGTGATTGTTGAAAGGTAAGTTAGAAAAATGGCTGCAAAGGAGGGAATTAGGAGTGGAAGGGAAGGTGAAGAAGAAGAGCATGTGTATAGGATAAGCACAGACAAAGAGTGGGAAGAGTTGCAGAGAAATGGATCTTGTTTTGGTGGACAACTTGACAAATCTTCTGGCTTCATCCATCTCAGCAAGCTCGACCAGGTCTCCTCCACTTCCGTCCCTTCTCTCTATAGATATTGCTCTTGTGCTTCGATTACTTGTCTAAAAATAATTTTGTAACCTCTCCATATTCATATTTTCATCATAGCATTGATCTTGGCAAGAATCGGGAAACAAAAACAGAAATCAGGCTCTTAATTACTCATTTATGTGCTTTTCCAAGAACTGGTAGAGGTTATGGAAAATCTTATGATTTATTTTAATGCGGGATTAGTTGATCAAAAATACTCAGTCGATGAAATGAGATATTTGGTGGTTTTGTTAGTATTCAGTATCCAAACTGCGGCTTGCTTCCCAAGATGACAATTTCTATTTTCTGATATCTATCCATTTTTTAGTGAGGGATGATTTACGGATACTCAACTATTTATGGGACGGTCTTTATATATATATATATATGCAGGTGATGTCAACATTGCAAAACTTTTTCCTGAATACTAAGGTGGATTTGTATCTGCTTCAAATTGATGCTAAAAAGGTTTGCACTTTATCATTTTATGTTTATTATGTCTTTCATTGATTCGACAGAGGTATAATTAAGCTATTAATAGGAAGGGAAAGACTACAGATTTTCCATGTGATGCAATGTATAGCACACTGAATTTCATGTTAGGGAATGATGAACAATTGTAACTAGGAAGTGTAGAAGTACTTTATGAATGCTAGCATCTAAGGATACATTCTGATAAAAAGGTTATAGCTTTTCTGCCCAGTCTGCTCCATGTCTAACACTTTTAACCCATTTTGAAGTTTTTAAGTTGTACTGTACTCTATTTGGCAGTTGAACTCAATCAACAATATGATAAGTGGTTTATATTTCAATTTTGGATAAAGCAAATTTAAGTTTCGCCGTAATAAAAGTTTTAGATGAGGTTAATTCCAAGTTTTTTGTTTTGCTGGTTATAATTGAAAAAATCAGCTGGGCAGAAAAAAAGAAATACTAATCAGATATTGGACTGCACTTTTATTATCAGAATTCATGGAATAGCGTATGTTAGGTATTGCTTCCTGAGGGTTACTTCCAAACTCACCAATGAAGTCTCAGAAGGTTCAAGTTACTGAGACTTGAAGGTGCTAATGGAAGGACAAGCGGTCAAAACAGGAACGTGTAGAATTAGGAGTGGGGAGTTTTAGCAGTTCAGACCTCAGGCCATGATTTGAAAGGAATAAGGATTGAATGGCGAGCAATACTATGTTTTCAGGTCCTATTTTGGAGTACATGAATCAGTTGGTTGCATCTATAGTTTCCTTTGGTTGAATTGATTATGAAGTCGCATAGCAATAATACCAAAATTCGGATTGCATAGTTGCAATGTTAATCCTTGGCAGTGCTAATGTCTCATGATTTCAGTTCTAAGCTGAAATATAGGTAATCTAATTAACGTGCGTGTTTGTTGCAGCTCGGGGATGGATTGATATATGAAGTCGTGGATGGTACCAACAACTTCCCTCATTTCTATGGCCCTTCTCGGAGTTTCAGTCCCCTCCCTCTTGACGTAGTTATCAAAGCAGAGAAGCTTGTTCTAGCAGATGGGCAGTTCAGTTGTAGTTTGCTGAACTAAGCTGCTCTACTTCGAGATTTAACATTTTTCTGTGCTGAAACAAAAAAAGAAAGATATTTGTGACCTAAATGGACCTATTGAAAGAGGCTCAATTTGATAATTCTTATGTTGTTTTAAGCATGGCCGTGAAAGTGAAATACTCGGTAGGCAATGAACTTGAGTTAGAAATCCATGATACAACAGATATGATCAGAAATAATTTCTTGTGCTGTAAGAGGAAGTTTGGAATTGTCTGCCTGGCCACATTCACCTTGGAAAAGCCCTTATGGTTGTTGAATGGGATTGGAGAGTTCCAAGTCCACCTCTTTACACCCACAAAAGCTGGGCGTATAATCTGGAGTTAGAACACGGTAGTTCAATGTCCATAACTCTTTTCATGCTAGGAAAAATGCCTGCCAATTCTTGAGTGCATATGAGCTGAAGATATCTGTCATGTATATGCAGCACCCTAATAGTAATTTCCCTTGGAAAGTCGGCTGTATTATCGAGTGTGTGAAAGAAAACAAGGCAGCAGCATATACATAACATAGATATAAAAGGTAAGGAAGGCATACAAGTAGCGGGGATAGCTCAGTTGGGAGAGCGTCAGACTGAAGATCTGAAGGTCGCGTGTTCGATCCACGCTCACCGCATTGTTTTTTGCCCTCTCTATTAAAACAACGCTTTCGGGACGTCACCGGATTTTGTTCAATTGGGGATATCCTTTTGGCGCAGGGGCGGTAGCTATCCCTCCTCCCCTATGGATTTACAGACGCCTGTATACTTTCTCATTCCCCTCCAAGCATTCAAAACAAAGAAGAATCAGAGTCCTGATTCAATTAGTTTCACCCACAAATCCTCGTCTCGGGGACGCAGCAGCAATGGCTAACAAGCGGGACAACCTTATGCAGCAGCAAGTTGGCGCAGGTTAAGGATGGCGATAATTTTAATATTCGTGACGTTGCCATTGGTAAGGGATTAGCAGGTGCACTTCAGCTTCTGGACAAGAAAAAGCAACGAAAGTTCGATGATTATGATGATGACATGACAAAATACTTCGAGCAAAAGGGGAGATAGGCTCGGAAGGATTATGACTCCAAGAGAAGCGTTTGGAGCTCTTGCTTATACGTTTCATGGAAAGGGACCAGGCAAGAATAAGCAAGCGAGACGACTGAAGCGATACAAGCAAGAAATCATGAAACGTAGCACCTTGGGAATTACTGTTTGTCCAGAAGATGAGGGAAGTTCACGCTTCATCTCGCTCTCCTTGCGTTCTTCTTTGTAAGCGGTATTTGGCCAATAAGTATTATTAATTATTGATTGACACTTCATTAGAACTACTATAAGCTGTTTCCTGGATTTAATTTGGAGCTAGTTAGTTGAACACCCTGTTTATTTTTTTTTATCTTTAAAAAAAAATTAAAAATTAAAAATTAAAATTTTTTTATTTTTTATTTTTTTCTTTACTTCAAATTAATTTATTTTGGTATTATTAAATCGTTTTAATATGTTGATATCAAAAATAATTTTTTAAAAATAAAAAGATTATTTTAATGTATTTTCAAGCGAAAAACATTATAAAAAACAATCGTTACTGTACTCTCAAACACATTTGAAGAGAAGCGAAGTACATGAATTTGAGAATGTGATAACAATTATTTTTTAATATATATTTTATTTAGAAATGTATTAAAATAATTTTTTTATCTTTAAAAAATTATTTTTGATATTAAAACATCAAAACTATTCAAAAATATATATATATAAAAATATTTTTTATAAAAAACATTTGAAATTGTATTTCTTGCTTGTATCGCTTCAGTCGTCTTTTGGATGGTTATGATAAATTTAGTTTTGAGATTATGAAAAACATAAACAACACAAGAAAGATAACAACCATAAAAATATAAGATTTTAAAAAAAAAAATTATATAGGAACTTTAATTCATAATTTTATTACAAAATATTTCTTTTCAAGTTGTTAGATTCTCTAAAAGGTTTATAATTTCTTAAATAAACCTAAAAAACTAAACTAAACAAACTAAAAAACTTGAAAATAAAGGAAAAAGTAATGAATATCCTACACAAACTAGAAGTATATTATTTAATTTTGTAAACTAAATAGAAAAAAATAAAAATATTTTTTTAAAAAAACCTTTTGTATCCTCCTGTTAAATTACTCTTGCCTTGATCCTGATGATGTTCAATCAAGACTCTTCAACCTCTCTTTTTTTCAATCTCTTTGAATGTACAATAATTTTAGACATTAACTTTACTCTCTTCATCTTAAAATTTGTATAGGAAACAACAATTAACAAATTATTTCGCTTCTATTGGTTTCTATAGTATTATATTACAAACCTCAAACCTGCTTCATCAATATATGTTGTATCCACATAGCCCTTGAACATATCTACCTATGTGACATCAATAAACTTGTAATAAAAAATATTAACATAATTTAAATCAATAATTTTTTTTGTTAAGAATCTTCCATATTTTCTTTGCACTAAATCTCTAAATCATTAGCGAGGAGACCATTAATGATATCATCACTACCATTATGTCATTGTATATGATATCATTATCAACATAATCATTATCAAAATAAATATTATAAATTGATGAAAAATATCAATTCACACCTATCTCATCATAAACAGGATCAAGATCTTCATAATACCTATTCCGAACAAGAAGCTATAATAAGAACCAACAAACACCATGAAAGGATCTATTAGAGGTGTCAATTGAGTCAATTACAATGTCAAAAAACAACAAGATTAAATAGGGGGTTTTAGGCTTAATTTTTTCTAATAGATACTTTTGATTAACACGTATAACTTTTAATCTAATTGACGGATCATGTTAAAATTTTATGAGAAGATTTCAAAGGTCTTTTTTTTGCTATAAGGTTAAAATTTAGTAGTACTCGGAGTTTAAAAAAACTTTACAATAAAATTTAGAAGTTATTATGCGAGAATTATATTAATTTTCTAGTTAGTTATAGTTAGAGTAAGATTATATTTTCTTTTAATTTATGGGTTTATGAAAAAACAAGAATTCTCATTTTATAGGTGGTAGTTTTTCCATATTCAATAAGGACAAATTGGCAGCAAAGGGAGAAATTAATTGTCAAAGTTTCCCTGTTGATTAAGGATTCAAAGTCAGCAACCTTTCCATGTTTTTCAAGGATATTAAAAGTTGGCATCATGAGCATTATTTGCATGGATTCCTAACCCTACAAGGTTGCCATGTCGGCAGCCCTTTATTACACATAAGTCAGCAACACACACCTATGCAAGGGTGGAAGTTTTTGACGTTCTTTTTGGGAGTTCGATAACTTATTAGTTTATTTGGACTTGAATTTTTTATTTTACAAACTTAGGATCTTAATCTTAATTAGGTTTTATGTTTAGCTCATTAGTCATTAACGTTTATTTGTTTTGTAAACTATAAATACCCTATTTGAAGGGTCAAACATGTTACACTTAGTTTATTTCAAAATAATACTATGCATGTGTGCATAAAGTTGTTCATGCTTTAGATTTTATGTTATACTTTTCTTGGAATTATAAAAAATTCACTGTTTTTATGGCATTCTTTCTATATTTTCAATTCATAATTCATCATAATAATAGGTTAAAGTCTTTTTTTTTCATCCAATAGCTTTGATGCCTTGGTTTAGGTAATTATTATGTTATTTATTTATTTATCATAATTTGATTGTAGTTTTCTTGGGTTGTTCTTTCTTATGTGTAGGTTCAATATATGATTCTTATCCTCTAGACTCGTATCAGTTGGTATCAGAGTAAAACTCTAAAACAAGGTTTTATCTTTCTATCTATCTATCTTTTTTTAAATTTTTCATGTTATTTGTTTGTTTTTTCTCTGTCTTGATTTTTTTTGGAAATAGTACATATAACAGAAGTTCATGTTCAAAAAGGCTATTGCCAAAAAGTATTGTAGAGGAAAAAAAAAGTTGAAATCGCAAGTTGTTTTATTCTATTGTAGTGTTTATTGTATCGTAGATTAGGTTTACAAAAAAATGAATTGAGGAATAATTTTTTTTTAATTCATATTAGATTGTGGTTTTGATATTGATTTCAGGTTATTTGAGAAAATTACGATTCAATGTTTATTGAAATTAGTTTGCATTGTCGATTAATTTTGTTTATTTGTTATTATTATTTTGGGTTAGTATAATCTATTATGGTTTCAAGTCATTAGAGTCTTTCCCGCATCCATTTTTGCTTTCATATTTGTTTTTGTGTTTATTGACATATTCATTGCTATTTTTATTTTCGCTATTGTTTTTCTTGTTGTAAATTCACATCATTTTCTTTATCATATTTATGGATTGTTTTGATTCTCAAAAGCCATGGTTAATCATTATGAGGTTGTGATTTTTTTATTGTTTGCAATTAGTTCCTTAAAGAACTGAAAAAGAGAGCATGAGAGGTAAGATGAGAAAAAATAAGCATATTATCGTGATAAACTATAGTGAAACACGAGTGGAGTGACATCTTATGAAGTGTAAACACATGAGGAAGTGTGTGATGATATATTTTATTACTACAAAATGAAATTTTAGATTTTAATAATGTCTTTCAAAGACAAATCATCACCTATAAGGGAGAGGAAAAACTTATTCTTTATGTTATAGGCCATGCATCAACAACTTGAGAGGATGGATATGAAGTTTAGTGAGGTTTTTGATAGAATAGACAGACAAGTGGTCGTGATTGCTAGTCTACGAGAGGGGTCAGTTTGAAATGATCCTATGGTCAGAAGGTCATAAAAACATGTTACCCCACCTTAAAATGAATTTATTAATGAGAACAAAGATGAAGAAGCTGAAAATCTTGACTATACAACAATCAACCAAGCTAATAGATCTCAGTAGCCTAGAAACCAAAGTGACAAGGGATTTCAACAATATAAGAATTTCAGCCATAGAGGTCTAGGAAAAGATTTTGGGTATCGTGATGACTTTGATAAAAAAATAAGGAGTATTAAAATAAAAGTTCCAGTGTTTTAAGAGAGGAATGATCCCGAGATATATTTAGAGTATGAAAAAAAAGTTTAATTGATTTTCTATTGTCACCGCTATTTAGAGGAGAAAAAGATAAAACTTGTTATGATTAAATTGACTGATTATACTGTAACTTGATGGGATCAATTTGAATTTTTGTTCTATACCTCCTAGCTACATATCCCCGTCTAATTTTAGTCATTAAATAAACAAAACTTTAATAAATAACTAATGAATTTTTAAAAGAATAGATCATACAAAATTCATAATTCACAATTTTATTATTGAATATTTATTTTTAAATTATCTGTTTTTATAAAAGATTTACAACTCATTAAATAAACCAAAAATCCTAACCTAAATAAACTTGAAAACAAAGAAGATATAATAACGTAACTAAACAAAGAAAAAATAAAATTATTAATCTTATTATTTTAAAAAATTCATTGAAAACCCCCTCCATCACCTACAAATTGACTAGAGGACAAAAAGGTACAAACCAAAAACACTGATAATCAGGTCACCCCCCTCAACTTGTTAGAGGTCGGTTATCACGGGTCTTCATCACGGGTCTGATGTCAAGTAATGAGAATCACTCATCAAGTAAACCAAAAATATGAATCATGTCCTTGTAATACTTTACTATTAGTGTCTTTGTCTTGACATGCCATGCTTCTGTTTCTGTGCAGGATTTAGAAACTGCGTCCAAATTCTCACCCCAGGCGTAGTATTCAATGCCTAAATCAACTTCACTTCAGAAAACACATAAATACTCCGTATTTTTAGCCATTCTAAGCAAAACAGATCAAAATGAGTGCAAGTCTAATAAAAATCCCACATCTTTTTTCCTTCACACCCACTATGATTCTGTGTTTCTTCTTCCCCCTTCTGATTAATTGCCAGTGCAGCAGAAATCCAGTAATATTCATCTTTGGCGACTCCAATTCGGATACTGGTGCTTATTATTCTGGTCTTGGTTTGATGTTTGGAGTTCCCAATGGACGCTCATACTTTAATCAGCCATCAGGTCGATTATGCGATGGACGATTGGTCATTGATCTCTTATGTAAGTCCAACAGAATCCTTTGCATTTGTCAACCATCTTTCCTTGTTATTGACGAGTTTCTGCTTCTTTCAGAATGTTACGTAGAATAATGCTAACATGCCGCTTCAAAATTGCCATCCAATGCACGGATTTCGGACATTTAGTACTCCAAAATTTTTATAATCAGGACCAAGTCCATAAAGACCATGGAATTTGTGCATTCTGAACTTGCCTCCACAACCTCTAATAAACAGTACTAATCAGAGAACAATCATCTTCTTTACACCCGACATAAAATTTATTTTGTTCATCATTTTGTGGCTACTGTGGATCTGTTTAGTAGCTGCTGAAATATAGTTGAAATTGTGTTTTGCTCTTATAGCATTTGATTAATTAATATAAACTATCATTTTGTGTATTCTTGAAAACTCTTTCTTGAAATCTTAATACCAAAAAAACTATAATTTATATATTTTTTAAACTCTAATAATAAAAGCTACCACAATCCGAACACACGCATACTCTTGAATCTTTTTTTTCTTTTTGGAATCTGCAGAGGCTAGAAACTAGACTTGCCCCATGTTTTTGGAGAACAACTGACCAAACAAGCTCCTCTCTCGCAATTGTATTCTGTGTATACTGCAGGCGAAAGTTTGAATACAAGTTACTTGACCCCTTATCTAGAACCATTGGGTCCAGATTTCAGAAATGGAGTTAATTTTGCTTTTAGCGGTGCTGCCACTCAACCTAGATATAAGCCTTTCAGTTTAGACGTTCAAATTCTTCAGTTTCTTCGATTCCGAGCTCGCTCCCCTGAGCTATTTTCAAAAGGTACATTGTTAAAGATTAATAAACTACAGTTATATGCTCCTTCCAAGAAGAATTTTAATGCCAAATAGAGTTCAGTTCTCCTTTTGCTTCTCTTGCTTTCATTTCAGGCTACAAAGATTTTGTCGATGAAGATGCCTTCAAGGACGCAATTCATATAATTGACATTGGACAGAACGATCTTGCTGGTTCATTCGAATACCTTTCATACGAACAAGTCATCAAAAACATATCATCTTACATAAAAGAAATCAACTATGCTATGCAGGTGATTCTAAACTTTTCACTAGCAGTACAAAATTTGATATTTTTAGCCCTTTGAAGTGTTTTTCATGGAGAAATTGATTTCGAATGTAGAATATATATCAACATGGTGGAAGGAACTTCTGGATACACAATACGGGACCTCTGGGTTGCCTGCCACAAAAACTTGCTACCTTCGACAAAAAGAGCAGTGATTTTGATCAGTATGGATGCCTTAAGGCTCTTAATGATGCAGCAAAGCAGTTTAATGACCAGTTGCGCGTCCTCTGTGAAGAACTTAGATCTGAGTTGAAGAATAGCACCATCGTGTACGTGGATATGTATTCCATCAAGTATGACCTCATTGCGAATGCTACTACATACGGTATGGCCTCGTTCCCAAATTGTATAAAGTTCATCAAGCAAATTTAGGATCTTTGTGTTAGTTTCATTGTTGAAGAAAACACATATTTAGCTGTGTGTGGATCGCGCATGTGTTTGTCACCTCGAGCTGACAAACGTTCAAAATCAACAGGTTTTGGGAATTCATTGATGGCATGCTGCGGTTATGGTGGTCCACCATACAACTATAATCCTATTATTACCTGCAGCCGAGCTGGTTACAGTGTGTGCGAGGGAGGATCAAAGTTCATAAGTTGGGATGGAGTTCACTACACAGAAGCTGCCAACGCAGTCGTTGCCTCCAAAATTCTATCTACTAATTACTCTACTCCTCAGATTAAGTTTAGTTATTTCTGCAGTAACTAGCTAGTTTGCAGCTAGCTTGATTGGAATTGCTGATTTTAAATATCCTTGGAAATTTAGTACTTGCAGGAACTTTGCAAGCAAACCAATTCAAGATGAAATTTTCACTATTATTTATTGCTAATTGACATGTGATTCGGCGAACTTGATCTACACTTTTCACATTCCTGTGGCCCATGGTTAGTAGCATTTACAAGAAAATCCCTTGAGTCATCTTGCAGAGAATGTGGTTTACGTAAATGGACAAAAAAAGAGTGGTTTTGACTGAAAATCAACGCCAGCAAATTAATTTCATTGAACATTTTGGTACAAGTCTTTCCATTCTACATTATGAATTAATTATTTCCTAAAATATTATTACTATGAACGAATTCCCCGCCTTCTTAAAACCCAAAGCTTGTATGACTCATTACAAGAAAAGATTGAATATGGAAGTTTAGCATCATATTAATAGAGTGAGGGTTCATTCCAGCACTTTAATTTAGATAATTTTTATGTAATATTTCCTTTTTAGCTTTTTAAGATTTATCTTTTTTGGATGTAAATACAGAATTCACATCATTCTACCGAGCGTAGAAATTGCTGCGCTATAGGAAATGGGCTATGCGGGATTTTCTATTTAATCCGTATTGGCTGTATGGATATGCATCTTCAGATATGTGTTTTCTATCTCATCAATTTTGGTAATTCGAATTCAGACATTGGAGGGGTGCTGGAGGTACTGGCCTTCCCCATGGCATTACTTTTTTCCACGGAGGCATTGGACAGCTAGGTGACGGCCGGCTTCTGATTTACACCTTTTTATTTTTATATTTTAAAAATATTTTTGAAAGAATTTGAATTTTTTTTATTTTTTTATTTTAAATTAATATTATTTTGGTATTTTTATATCATTTTAATATGTTGATGCAAAAAATCATTTTTAAAAAATAAAAAAATTATTATTTTAATATATTTTTAAATAAAAATTACTTTAAAAAATAATCATAAATACACTCTCAAACTTATCCAAATAGACTACAATATCTCTATTCACCGATCCTGGGTAAACTTTTCCCTGCCTTTCCTTGCTTTTTTTTTTTTTTTTTTCACTCGGGAGCAAGAAATTCGAAAGAAACAATAAGTAGTTCGATATGAAATATTGTTGGTAAATCGATCATGCTTCCAATTTCTCAGCAATGATTAATTCATAGGTGTCTAGTAGCTGCGAGCTTATATTGGTGCTATTTTAAACTTCCAATATCGGGAAAAGTAGCAGCCGGGACCGTTCCAACCATTTCCATTTCCGGCTCGAGTTCCAGTTTCAGCTATCAAGCTATATATTTTCTTTTTTAACTGGATTTTTTAACTTCACATATATTTTAAAAGTTGGGGAGGAGATTTGGCTCACACTTCATAGTCTTGATGTGTAGAATAGTTCATATTTCGAGCAACATTAATATTAGATTAGATGTTGTTTTACCTTAAAAATATCTATCAAAACAAATCTAAGTTTAAAAAGATTTTTTATATAGGATTGAATTCAACTATTCAAGATTTAGGATTTTTTTTTAAATTATTGATTGGTTTAACAAAATTATTATGTGTTTTCTAGATGTTTTGAGTCAAAAATTGATTGAAAAGGATTTGTGATTCATATAGCAACAACCCTATATTTCTAGCAAACTCATTGTCGGATTCTAGAAAGCTTCAAATGATACATCATCTTTTTTTATTCAAATAATTGAAGCGAACAAAATGTTGTTCACCCCATTAACTTAAGAAAAATAATTACAAGCTCGCGTGCAAGCCTTCTCTTGCTATGCCAGGCGCTTGGCTTGGCTTAGCAGACCCAACATTGCGTGGTTATTTTTTTAAAAAAAAAATTTGATTTTTTTAATTAATACTTTTTATGTTTTTTTTAAAATAATTTTTAAATTTATGTTTTAATTAATACTTATTCTCTATGATCTTTTTGGTTTATTTAGCATTTTTTAAATATCGACTATTTTTTTATTATATCGGGAGTGTTTAATTTTTTAAGAGATTAATATGATTCATTTGTAATTTTTTTATATAGATTAAATATTTATTTTTTATAATATTTTTAACATGTTCAACCTTGCATAATATTCTTTTCCTTTAATTTTATGTGTGTGTCAATTTCTATTAAAAATCAATTTTAATAAACAAATTCATTAAGTACAACAAGGTAAATGACTTATGTTGTGATATTAAATATCTTGGTTTGCATTTGTTTCTCAATTTTTTCAATTATGTTTTTATTCATCGTTAATGATTTTTATTTTTCATTTATTAACACAATGGTTCCTGATTTATTTGATTCATTGCGTGCATAAATTTTTTAATTTATATTTATGATTTTTGATGTAAAAAAGCACGTTGAAAAATTTTGCTTACTCAATTTTTTATCATGTATTGGTGTTTTCAATTTGATCATTATTCTTATGAGTTCTTAATATTTCCCTTAATTCTTTTGTAAAAGTTTTATTATTTTTAATTTCACTTTTCAATCCAAGTTGATTTATTTATCTTGTTTTCTTTTCTGATATCGTCGTTCAATATTGTTTTTATTTTAAATGGTTTTGTGGTTTTCTTCAATTTCCTTTTCTATTTTATTATTCTGACCTTATAATCTAGGACACGAGTTTGTTATGTTAATCCAAACTAACTTTCTCATTATGTCCAGATTACTTATCTACCGTGCTGGCTCGAGTTGACTCACTCTAATTTTTTTTTTTACAACATTTCATTCTTTTATGTTTAATTGACTAAAAAATAAATAATATTATCTTTTGCTCTTATATAAAGGTTTTTTTTTTCATGTTATCGTGATCAAATTTTATATATATATATTTTTTTTCTGTTTGCTATTGTTATCTTTTATATATATATATATATATATATATGATTCAAATAAAATATCTTCTTTAGTTGGTTGGGATTATAATACCTGTTATTAGATATTTTGTTTAAAAATACACTTTCAACTTTTAAATATTTTACTTAAAAAATAATAAAGACTCACAGCACAGCTTAGTGCGGGCACCAGTCAAGTAAAAAACTAAAATACAGACAAAGACGACTCCCAAATAATGCAAGTGAACAGAGTAGGTGAACGATGAGACACCATTCTAATTTAGTTTAGTTTATTTATTCGTTTATTAAATGGTGTGCAATGCAAACTCACTCCCAAGTAATAAAGCCCATTATGCTCTCTGCCCAGCCCAACCTGCCTCCTCGTCTGCAGGTCCTGAAAATAAAACATCCAGGAAAGAAAGAAACGGAACCATGGAGGGTTTTTGTGATTTCACTGCTTGAAAGGAAATTAAACTGAAAGAAGGAGCTTAGAGAGAGATTGGGTGTTAATTGGATAGACCTTGAGCATGATTTGATATCTTGCAAAATATAATTCTGTGTAGTGAGTGACTGAGAAAAAAAGACTAAAGCAATTACCTGCGAAGCTAGCAAGAGGATTTGTGTTGCTGGGAGGGATTAATGCATTTACCTGTGTGGTTTTCTTTTTTCTAATTTGGGCTCTAAACGGCTGCTTACTTCAAAACACCATGCGAGCAGAAGATGCTCCACGCCTCCATGTTAATGGAGGCAGAGGTAGCATAGCACATTTTAAACTCCAGCAAATTTCAAGTACAGAACAGGGTCCCTTAATTACTAGCTGGGCTCCAAGAGAACAGGCACTCTAGTCTCTAGAGTCTAGGCATTTTGCTGTGTTACAAGTCAACTTTGAACACCCCACCAATGGAGCTCTCTCGCAGTGCTATATCAGAAGCAGAAGAAGCATAATTTTGCTTTGCAAGGACCCTCTCCTGCCATGTTACTTCATCATGGGCTAGAAATTATGCAGATAAAGCATGTTCCTTTAATTCCAACAACCTAATGAGAATTGCCTAGTTCTTTTCCCTGCTAGAGTTCTGTCTTCTACATTATTGATCCGAAGAGAAATAAGACATGCTAGTGCATGCATCAAATAATTGCAGCTCAAATGGGGCATCCCAGAACAAAATTGCCGTTCAAATTGTTGGAGTGGATTCTGTGGAAGTGACCTTTGTAAAGCTGTATGCATCATGTCAATGGGCCTACCACTTAGTCAATGGCTGAGATTGAAAATGATATATATCTGCCTTTATGGACAAATGGTTTTGTCTTTGCCTCACAATTTTCAATTATGACCAAGAATAAAGCTCCTCTGCTAGACAAAATCATTTGAATGCAACTCCAGTCTATTTATTTTATGCCCAAAAGAAAAAAATGTATGGAAACTTGCTTTCGAGTAATTGTGGACCTGGATTCTTATTTCTTTATTTTCTGGCGAGACATGGGAAGTAGGGAACCAGCAACATGTTTTCAATGTCACTACTATTGTCCGTCATTCACAATATATATTTTTTTAAAATGTAAAAAAAAAAAAAATTAAAAGTATTTAGTAGCCATACAAAACTCAAACAATTTGGATCTGATAGTCCTATCAAACCAAAACGAATTGGGACTAGCAGCGTGTGATATAGCTGCCAAACCCCCAGCACTAGGGTTTGACATGACTCCCAAACCTAAGTCGTTACTTGGGTTTAAGACCCAAGTAATTTGGGTCTTGTTCGTCAGACCAGACCTAAGTAAACATGAGTTCAACATAATTTTTTAAATTTAAAAATAATAAAACGATATCATAATATCCTCTGTGATTATAAAAAATTACACAAAAAATAGTGTGAAAGAACAAAAATGGATTTGCAAATCTTATCTTTTGCCTTTTTCAAGGCTAAAGATGTATTTTAACTATTTAAAAGTTTGTGAAAGGTAAAAAAACCCATGAGTAACAAGTCTTAATTTTGTTAACCTTGGGGGATAGAATAATATTTTTACTATGCAAATAATCATGAAAAAACTACCATACACCCGTTGAAACATTTAATGACCAACGAGCCTATGAAAAATACTAAAATACCCCCACAACCTGGGTTTTAATTTTTTCAACCAAAGCGCAATATGATAATTTAACTTTATGTGAAAAGACAACATTAGCCCCATCCTAAGCCTTTAGAACTTGGAAAATCCGCTATACAAGTCTACAGTGGACTGTGTCTTGGTCCACAATATACTTGCATAGGGTTGCCAGACCCAAGTCGTTTGGTTTAGCTTGAGAAAATTAAAAAAAACATATTTGAGGTTTTAATATTTCATATGAAAAAATTAAAAAACAATCCATATGAATATAAGATAAAAGATTATTTCAAAAGTTTTTTTTTTTATCTCACATTGAAAATATATTATTTTATCCTATTAAGTTGAAGTATTTAAACAAAAAAAAATAGTTTTTTTTTTCCCATATTGAAAGAACACAACTTTTTTCTTGTAAACATAAAGTATATATATTAATGGGATTCAAATCTCACATTAAAAAATAAAACATTCTTTTAGTATTTATACAGTGAACTTTGATATGGGTTAGTAATCAACTGAAAAAGATGAAAAAAAATGGGTCTTTGGTCAGGGAAAAAAGCAGCTCTCTATCAGGTTTTGCTGGGTCACCCGAGTCCCGGGTTGAATAAATGAGTTGGGTCGGGTCTGATAATTATGCTTAAACAACAAAACGTGAGCTTGGGGGTGTTAATTATAACTTATTCCCTTATTCTTCTTTTTTCAATAAAGTTAATTGATCTTTAAAATTTCAAAATATAGATTGAGGTTTGCTTTTGCACTGTTATTTTTTAATTTTATTTTTTAATCAAGCACTTGGGTCTGAGAACTAGCAACCATGCCAGACCTGCACCTTGGCCTGGCATGACCCAAGTGCTTGGGCCTGGCAAACATGTCAGGCCCAAGCGCCTTGGGTCTGGCCAGGATTTTAGACCTAAGGTACTTGAGTATGACAAATATGTCTAATTTGACAAACAATAAACAAAGAAGACAATTGTGCACTTTAGTTGTTATGAAAGAGAAAAAAAAGAAAAAACACAAATAATCAATCACGAGCAACAATTCAACCATTATTTGTCTACATGCGTCACACCATATAGAAGAGAGCACAATTGCGCATCCAGTGAGACAACAGTTGACCAGATTTGGCCTCCAAAAAGCGTAACAGGTGCCTCTTTAGTGGCGCGGGCGCCACCCATTTGCTGGGAAAAAAAAGGAAGCCAAAGAAACGTCTCGCAAAAAGATGAGAAATTGAAAGTGAAACTAGTATTACAATCCACAATAAAATGTCTCTTAATCTACAATGATTTTCCCACAACATGTCAAACCCAAGTGTCTTGGGTCTAGCAGCCATGCTAGACTTGCGCCTCGTTCTGGCATGACCCAAGCACTTGGGCTTGGCAACCATGCCAGATCCATGCGTTTTTTTAAAAAAAATATATAGAAATTCACTTATAGTTGTTCTAAAAACATATTTATTTTGTATTTTTATCTTTGTCTTTTTAACCAAATATATTTTTATCTTTTCTATATTTCTTTCTTCTATTTTTGGACATTAACCACACACATTCCTAAAATTCACTCATTTTTTTATATTAATCTCTAATTTTAGTGAAGAAATCATTTACAAAATTGCATAAATTAAGATAGTGAAAAGAACAATAAGTCTTTTATATATACAATATTTTCTTTTCCTACAACATAATATATCAATTCAACAGTTTAAAGGTTTTCTCTTATGATCATATATTTCAAATTTTTGTATATGCTAATAGTTATAATGTAGAATAAACTCTCATTGTAACAAACTTTGACAATTAGATCATCCAACAACATCTCGAATTTAAAAAGTAAGAACCCTTTAAAAAATTGTTCAACACTTGGATGGAAACATAAAATTAATATTTTCATCCACAATGCATATAAAAAAGAAAAGTTTATTTTTGAAGACTTGAAATAAATAACTTAGAACTCAATATTTTTTCCTTTCTTTCTTCTTCGAATATAACAAATTTATAAAATAAGCTACACAAACAAAAAAGAGTTTGCAGTTAAGTTTTATTGCATATGAATGAAAAATCCTGTTTGAATGAGGCAGTGTTTGTTTTTGCAGTCCAATCGTGCTTTTGAAAAGTTTTAAATTTTTTGACCCCGGCACTTGGGTCCAGCATGGTTGCCAGACCCAGGCACGGGTCTGACATACTCAAGCGAGCGGGTCTGGTATGCATGATTTGACAAACAACAAGCAAAGAGAACGATTATGCACTTTAGTTGCCAAGAGAGAGAAGAGAAAGAAAAAACACAAATAATCAATTACCGACAATAATTCAACCATTATCTGTCTACACGTGTCACACCATGTGAAAGGGGACATGACTGTGCATCCAGTGAGACGGTAGATGACCAGATTTGGCCACCGGGACGTGTCACATACACCTCCTTAATGGCACGGACGCCACCTATTCGCTAGGAAAGAAAAGGAAAGCAAAAAAAAAGAGAAGAGAAATTAAAAGTAAAACTACCATTACAACAATATATAATAAAAAAAATTTTAATTTACAATAATTTCTCCATACTATTTCGCTTTTCGTTATAATACACAAGACATGGATCAACCTTCCATGATTCCTTAAGATGACTTGAAAGTGTTGAATTTACCCATATTCAAAACGGGGGGGAGAGAGAGAAAGCGAGAACAATACGAAAAGAATTGAAATAAAGTGTAAATAGTATAGAGGAATAAGAAATCGAAAAGGGTCCCCAAGAGAATATAGCTAACTTAAAAAAGAAGGAAAGAGAGAACATAACACGCCAAGAGCACGCACTACCTTAGTTTCTTCCCGACACTAATAATGTCATTGACCATTAATGATAATAGTTTAATTTCATGCGATACGGGATCGGAGGATGGAGTTGATGATTTCGACAACTCATTTCTCTAGTAATTCTTATTTCTCACGCTATCTATAGTTGAGGTTAGGATAAAACAAGAATTTCTTTTTAAAAAAAAATTAATAATATCTATACCATATAATTTATTTTTAGGTATGGTTACAAGACTCATTGTAATGGTTAAATTTGAAGTTTCAAATATTATTAAAAATATTTTAAATGAAAAAAAAAGAATATAGTAAAATAAAAAAATAAAAAATAGAATTTAATAACAAAATAAAGAAGAAAAAATAACAAATCTAACAAACCCATATTTATTAAAAACAAAAAAACTCATATTTATTCTTGTTTTCTAGTAAAATATAATTATTTTAAATAAAAATTAACCATAAAATAATGAATTTCTCGTTCATAATTTTTATTATAATAAATGTTTCATTGGATGCTGATCTTTTTATAGTGATATTTTTTAAAATTAATATGAAATATTTGTTAAAGGAGAATATTTATAAAGAAAAAAAGTAATACTTTATCCTATGAATTTAACTTCGTTTCTTTATTTTTTATAATTTTTAATTTTGAAAGAACCCATGTTTTTTTTTCCTATAATTATGATTATTTCTTTAATATTCAAATTTGTTTTTCTATTTTGTTATTGCTTTGGTTATTTCTCAAATTTTCGTATGCAATTTTCTGATGTCCAATACACAAATATTTGACACGTGGAACCTAAGCTAATGAAATTTGTTGGGAGAGCATAAACCATACCAGAACCTATAGTAAAAGGGTAAAATCCATAAAAATTATCCATAGAAAATCAAAATTACAGATACAAAACATGCCATCATGAAAATGAAAATTTTATTGATAACTATATAATTACCCTATAATAGAGAATACAATTATGAAATATGGAAATAACTCGAAACATATTGCAATCATGTATTCAATTTTCTTGATCTCCTCTAGTGAGGATCTTTGACCATTCTCATTTAATTTCATTTTCTACATAGTGGAAAAACACTATAGAATCAAAGATAAAATACTATGAATTTGCATAGTGAAATCATTCTTTTGTCCTTAAAGCATTTTCTATTCTATAGTCGATTTTTTTATAATTTTAACATTGCATTGACATGGGCTTAAGTCTAATAATTTGTTTTGATTAGCTAACTATGAAATTCTTATACTATCAAATAAACATCTTAACATGAAGTTAATTTTCTATTTAGAAAAATAAAAATTTATTTTATTGCTTTAAACAAATTGAAACTACAGGACCAGTTTTGACACAAAAAAAACAGTTTTTTACCTTTTTTTTTTAATTGTTTATGAGGCATTTAATTTGAGATTCTAGCCCCTAAAGTTTTTTCTTTTTAATTTCTTATCCTTGTTTAGTGAGGTTTTGATGTTTCAACCCTACACGTTATTTGTGTTGAGCTTAAATCCCTAAATTTTGCAAGGAGAGAGAGTTGTTGGAAATGACGGAGTAGATAGAAAGTGGTTACTTGGCCAAATTATAGGAACAAAAAAGCCAAATTTTCTATCATTGTGTTAATCTTGACGAGAGAAGTGTCATTGAAGTGTTTTTGAGCTTCTATGTCACTAGAAAAGGTAGATCGATGTTGAAAAATAATTTTTTTATATTTAATTTTGTGTTTTTTTGATCGATTTATAGGTGTTTTAAGATGAGAAATTGGTTTATTGAGTTTCTTAGGGTGTTTATTAGGTGTTTTTTATGAAAATTATTAAAAATGAGTTTTTAGATTAAACAAATATGTGAACCAATTTTCTACGTACCTTTATGGGGCAAAATTTAAACTAGTAAATGACACGTCGTTTGCCAAAGCAGAACATGATTTCTGTCTCGTATGTTTTTTTTTTTTTAAAAGGGTGGCATCCATTTTTTTAAAACTAAAAAACATTAAGGTGGCCTGACACATGAACCTGGTCTTGCAAGCCCCCTCATATGTGCTCTCATTTGTTATAGGCCAGACATGTTGACCGCAAACATTTAACCTCTTTTTGTTAAGTTATTTATAAACATTTAACCTCTTTTTGTTAAGTTGTTTATAACCTTTTTCCTTTTACCTTAATTAGAATTAATTAATTAAAAAAATAAATATTTTTTTATTGTATATTGTTCAATTTTTACTTATCTTTTCAAATAAGATTATAGTGCTCTTTTTTTTTTTTAATTTAACGAGAGCTCTTTTTGTACAACTCCTTTGATTTTTTTCCTTAAATTCTATTCATTTTTTTTCCACGTACGTATATTTTTATTATCATGTAATTAGATGACAAAATAAACTCCAAAAAGTTCCTAGCTCAGCGCCCGAGTAGTCTATTATTCTTATATTTTTTAATGTATTTGTATCTACATTATCAAGACATTGTTTTGTTTATGAGAACCTTGTTATCTTTTTTTTTATGATTCTTATAAGTTTTTGTTTGAGAAAAATAAATATTAGGTAAAAAAAACTCCAGAAAAAGAAGTGCATTAATAAGATAAATGGGTTTTTATCCTTATTTAAAATTATCCAATTTTTTTATATTTATTCTAATTACTTTTGTTTTTTATAAAATAAAGCACATATAATAGAAAAAGCTTCTTTTTTTTTCTTGAGGAAAATAGATTGATAAAGGAAGAAGAAATTACACCAACACATTATTTTGTTTCAATGGAATTTAAATTAAGATTTTTCTTACAAAACAAATTATTGATATATTATTAAATAAAAAATTTTGAATAGCTCTTCGTGGAAGATGATTAGATATCTTAATATGATTCTATCTCTTAATTTCATGATTTAGTATTTAGTTAGCACTAATAACTGTTTTTAATATATATTTGTATATATAATTCTCAATTTATTTAATAAAAATCATGCATCAACTTTTTAATTAAGAACTTCAATTTTTATTTAAGCTAAAAAAATATTAAAAACATTTATATATTCTTTTTTGTGTTTAAAATTAACTTTCTATTCAACTCGAAGTAAAACACGAGTCAACTAACTATTATTTTCTATTTTAAACTCTTTAACACTTCCTCTTAAATTCATGAAAATTTTAAATAAATAAATAAATATATATATATATATATATATATATATATGAATATGACATGTATTGTAGATATTGATATTGCCGAGTTTAGTTAAAAACAATGTCATCATTAATAAATGGATTAATAGAATAGTAATGCTAAACATCCCTAAATGGATTAAAATCTTCAACCCTAAATTAGGGTTATTAAGCCCTAAATTTACAGCCTTTCATTATAGAGAAAATTTGGAAGGATTCAAAAATCTTTGTATTGAATAATCTTCAATTAAAAAAAATAATACTATACAAGGTTGTTTAAATACAAGAAACAAATTAGTAGAATTCTAATTAAATTAAAATTTATAAGTTAAATAATAAAAAAATCCAAATACAATAAGAAAAATAAATAAAATCCTGAATAGTAACTTCTATGCTTTATTTGAAAGCTTTCTCGACATTCGATGAGTATGAAATCTTAGCCCTACAAGAAATAAAACATTTAAAATCTCTTAACAAAATATCAGTTTAATATAATGATTGAATCAAAAGTTATGCTGGTTTAATAAAATACACACTTGACTCTTCTAAATTCATCGAAACCTAGAAAATTTTTACAATTAAAAAAATAATAATAATAATTATGACAAGAATAATAAAAAAAAAAACACCCCACATACATATAGTCCTTGAAACTATTAGAGCATTTCTACTTTTCTTTTTAATTCAACAAAATTATTAGAATATTTATATACATAGGGAAACAACAACATCACAAATGCTAAGAATAAAGAAATATTCATGACATGTCAATGTAATCATTTTTTTTTCTACATAATTTGACAAAGACACTTGATTATAAAAATTTAAAAACTCATACACTCAAATAAAAAAAAAGATAATAAAAACAAAAGTAGAAATACCCAATTAGAAAGAATCAAAAAGTTTTCACACTAAATTATAATAATCTCTTTTATTTATTTTGTGAGATAGTAAAGAGAAAAGGAGATCATAATCCAACCAAAAAAAAAAAAAAGTAAATGAGTTTGTGTTTCACGACCCAAAGAAAACTTTGTTTTCTTAAAAAAAGAAAGAGAACATAAAAAAACTAGCCTTTTATAATTTTTTAAACTCACTTTAGCTTTACTAATAATTAATTAATGCAGAATCTTGCTACTTTATAGTTTAACTCATAATTAATGCTTTACTTGATCATAGAATAATATAATTAATTCTGCTTTAGGGAGCGAAAGTTTTCCTAGGATTTAAAGAAATATATATGAGATGGCAACATAAAGGAGTTGGTGGATACTTATGAATCTGTAAGTGATGCTCATTTGCCAACCCTCCCTTTTAATTAAAGTTGATGATTAAATCTGCAACCATATTAATTAAATCTTGCTACTTTTACTTAATATATAACTATTGGGGTTTAAATGATTAAGGACAATAAATAAAAATATATCAATTACGCGGAGAATCATATAGTTTATTTATTTTTTTGGTTTATTTTAAGAATTTCATTTTACTCTGTGAAGTTCATAAATTTAAAGGACTTTATATCCTCTCGTTGATGCATCAAGAAATATCAAATTATTTATAAATTTATTATTATATTCTATTTAATGGCTAAAAAGTTCTTATACTAAATATTAAGTTTGTCATTAAATAATAATAATAAAAAACCCTAACCACCATGCCCACCTTCTTCTTTTCCTTTTTTTTTTCTTTTTCTTTTCAATTTCTAGCAAGCACACAAGAAATAATTGAAGCCATTGAATTATATTTCAATCGGGAAATAATCTCATCGAATTAAAAAATAAAAAAACCCTAACCAACTTGCTCTTTTCCTTTTTCAATTCCTAGCAATAGCAAGCACATAATTGAAACCATTAAATTATATTTCAATGGGGAAATTAATAATCTCCACCACCTCCTTTTCTTTTTGTTTCTTCGCATCGACCGCCACTGTCTAGCCATGACAGCCCCCTCACACCACCATCTCCCCCTCAGATGGACCTCCACCATCTCCATTCCTCTTAAAGCTGTTAATTTAGAGTGAGATCTGCCTTGGTGGTGTGATGAGTCACTAGAGATGAACAATTGTCGGTTTGAGTAAAGCTTGCTTTCCCCACAACAAACAAATTCATTCTCTCTGTTGCATTTTTTTGGAGGTGTTTTTTTGGTTCACATGGTGGCCATTGTTAATTTCATGGCTTAAGGGCAAAGGATACTCCGGGGCACATCTTTCTACCACTGCCAAGAGGCAACAATTCAAAGCTTTGCCCTCTAACTTCAAGATCTTTGCGAGTGATTGCAAATTCTTCAAAGAGAAATCACCAGCTCAACTTGTGTTAAAAGAGAGAGATTTTACGTAAGTTGCTGTGAGCGACAAGGGAAAGATCAATAAATTATTGAAGGTTTTCTCTGTAGTTAACCCAAAAATCATTAATCTTCGTGTTAAAAGAAAACGAAAAGGGGAAAATCATTGATCCTCTCCCCAGTAATGAGTCAGAGATGAGTAGAACAATCCTTTCACTGACCAGTATTTTAAACAGTAATTAACACAAGTTGATATTGTTATGTGCCTAATTAACAACTTTGATGGATAGATTAATAATGAGCTACAGATGAGTGCACGTGTCAATTTCTGAAAATTTACGATATGAAATATATGTTAATAAATATATAAGTTTTTTTATTTATTTATTTATACATGTTACTCTCAGGCCTGGTAATCTGCGATGATATAAATTCTAGGTCGAAAAGAAAATATGCAACCATATAACATGACCCGTAATGCCCTAGATGTGACATTGCATATATATTGCATGTGTCGTTTTTGATAAAAACAAAAAATTAAAAAGCCTTTGACCACTGCGCTTTCAAAAAAAGAAGAAGCAAGCAATACTACAAGAAGGGTAATAAATTTTAGTGCCTGATTAGGCTTTGCAATGGAATTTCTATCGTTGGTTTTTCTTTGTACTCTCACATCATGAGAGAAGAGAGTGGAAAGCCTTTTTCTGGTTTACAAGAACATGAACGGTTTAGAGATGAGGATCAGAGGATAAGTCATTTTCTGATTTGATTTTGAAATTTGTTGCTACAATTATTAAATCTAAGCGCACTTGCCATGGCTTTCGGCAGCCAATGCCAAGTCGTAAGTCTGCATGATTAAGGTTTTGGTATTATATATCTTTCACCACTCTTTAATCATGATCATCATTCACAAATGGCACGAACTTGTAACAACCACTGCTTTGCTCTCAGTTCGGTCCACGAAAAGAGAATTGAGTTTCCCTACTTCAGTTCTGTCCAAGTGACACTTTAAATCAAGTACGTACATGGGAGTTTAATCATGTGTACATGGATATGGTCATCTACCAAATCCAATATCTATGGTTTTAATTACATGTTTAACCCAAAAACATGAAGCTCTATAGCGAGTTACCATACTCAATATATATTATTAAGTTTAACTATGCGTTGAGCCTGAATACTTAATAATTTTGGATTCAGACATGTATTAAGCTTAAATACATATGGATCTGACGAGGCGTCAAACCCAACATTATTGGAATGATCTATGCACTGAGCCTAAGTACATATGAGTCTGACAATATTTTAGATTCAGTTGCACGTTAAGCCCAGGTAGATATATATGGGTCTGACGAGCTGCCAAAACCAATGTTTTTAGGATTAGCTACGCACTGAACCCAAACAGATATGGGTCTGACAAGCTGTTAGAACCAACATCATTGAGCTTATTCATGTGCTAAGTCTAAGTACATATGGGTCTAGTAAATTCCCAGACTTACTATCATTGGGTTCAGTCACGCGACGAGTCCAAGTACATGTAGGCTTGGCGAGCTGCCAGATCTAACACCCTTGGGTTCAGTCACGCAGAGCTCATTTACATGTGGGTCTAGCGAGGTGTCAGGCCCAATATATGTGGGTTCAGCTATACATTGAGACTAAGTACATATGGGTCTGGCGAGTTGCCAGGCCAACACCCTTGGGTATGAAATTGACGATCGTTATAGGCCTCATATTGAGTCACAAGATCTTGTTTATTAATTCTTATAACTTTTAACATGAAATGTTAAAAATCAAGAATAATGATCTCTCTATAGTCCTAGGTGTATAAAAGTCTTTTAAGGATGTACCATATTTCCATCAACATTAATATTGTGTAAGAAATATATATCCCTCATTAATACTGGGTAAGGGATATTTATCTTTCATTAACGCTATTAGAAGGAAATGACACTTTAACTCCTCTATTCAAGCAACATGACAAGATTCAGTGGCTATATATATCCTCTGAACCACCAAATAAAGAGTTGATAATTTATATTCTCTAAATATTCGTACTTTAATTCTCAAAGCATTTATTATACAAAAATAAGAACAAACAGTCTTGTTTTTAGAATTTAAAGATCATTTTTTTATTTATTGCAATATCTTATTAATTAAATGTCATTAACTTTATCATCGAAAGATTCTTAAACCCCACAGAAAAAAAATGTTTTATTGGTGTTAGGCTTTCTACCATCAACTTCGTAAACTATAGAGAAGAGAATATTGATAAAAATGTGTGGTTGAAACTATCTAAACACTTAAAAATTTCCATTTTTGAGTATATTGGATTTTGCAGCATTAACAATACTTTTTTATATAAAAAAAAAAGGAAAAGAAAAGCATGGAAGGTTGATTGTTGACGTAAAAGAGCACTTGAAACAAAGTACGAGATGATTAGGAAGATAGCTAAGATGAGTTGTTCCAGTTTCAAAGCACATGGACAGCAATAGAATAAAACACAAATTCTTAGATCATTCCTAATAGCTAGTGTTGAGTCTGCCCTCGAAAACATAAGGAAATGATAGAGGAATACTGAGCACGAAATCGTCACTTTGAGATGAAAAAAAAAAAGAAAACAGATTAATATTGGACTCCATCCCCATCAAAGTGAAGGCACCAAAGGTATCTTGGCTCATATATATATATAAAAAAAAAAAAAAACTAATGTGGGGCAAGATGTTGATATGGCTGTTTCATAGGGTCATGATCTCTACTGTATAATGAACACCAGACACTATGATTTATAACCTAAATAAATTCAAGAGAAGTCAACTATTGCTCACAATGTGGCCAAGAAGTGCTTCAGAATATACTGCTACCTGTATGCGACACTTTTTGGCCAAATAAAGTCCGTGAAATGTAACTGAACCTTCCTGGTGGATCCATCTACCACCGCGTAGCTGACGTGGTCCAGTTAAAGCGGAGAGTGCATGCAAGTGGAAAAGATCAAGGGTAGAGAGGATTATTGACACCCCCAAGCTAATGACTCTTCATTAATTTAACTCACCAATCCCTCTTTTGCTGTCTGCACAAGAAACTATTATTACTATATATATCTGGAGCTTTCTTCTCTTCCAAGTGCCAACACATTGAACTCAAGAGGACTTTCAAGAAGTCTGCTGCTCATTTTTGTGGTCACCAACCCACCAAATTCTGTACTGAACTGCAAGCTTTCCCCGTTGGCACTCTTTTGTCTTCCACACTTTGCTAGCCGTCGCATCATTAACTCACTTTGTTGTGTTTGTTAAGCCTGGTAGTATAGAGCAAGCTCGCCTGTGGATTTATCTGTCTTTTTCATTTTTGCTCCATCCCTTCTAAAAGTTGATCTTACTGATTCTTTTCAAGTTATGTAACTTCTATCACCAATCAGTTTCTCAATGGCAAATCCACTCCTCCCTCTAAAATCCCAACATTGTCGCTAGAGGGTATTCTTGCTTATCGTCTGAGTAGTCTAGTCATCTGTTACAAGCTTTCAAAGAAGGAAGAAAACAAGTACGCAGTACTTTTCACCACTGAGCTTCCTGTCGGATAACATCATGGAGGAGACATTTGTGCCTTTCCGTGGAATCAAGAATGACCTTCGGGGAAGATTGATGTGTTACAAGCAAGACTGGACAGGTGGATTTAGAGCAGGCTTCAGGTAAAGTCTCATCTCTTAGTGATCACACAAAATTTTGTCGTGCATGGTTTGCAGTAATTGACATATACATTCTTTGCATTTTAGGCCTCCTTTATGAATAAATTTCAATATGATTATTGGTTTCATATATATTAATGTTATTTTCAGGATTTTGGCTCCCACCACATATATATTCTTTGCTTCCGCGATTCCGGTCATCTCATTTGGGGAACAATTGGAGAGAAATACTGGTATTAACATGAACTCAGCAAGGAACTTTTTTTTTTTCTTCTGTTGAATATTCTTTTTCTAAAAAAGTTGATGTTAGCTTGCTGAAATCATGCACATTCTTTTTTCACTTGCGCGAACTTTTTATCAAACCATTTTAATCTCAAGGTGAAAAGAAGAAAAAAAAAAGACATGATGTTCTGTGAAATTTTAGCACATCATGAAATCTACCTTGCACTTGCAGATGGAGTTCTAACAGCAGTTCAGACCCTGGCATCCACCGCAGTTTGTGGGATCATACACTCAATTATTGGAGGTCAACCTTTGCTGATATTGGGAGTTGCAGAGCCGACAGTAATTATGTACACATTCATGTTCAACTTTGCCAAAGAGAGAGCTGATTTGGGAAGGAACTTATTTCTAGCATGGACTGGATGGTGAGCTGATTAATCCCTTCTTATAGGTCTTAGATGATCTCTTTTTATGCTTGCTTCCTCTGCTTGACAAAACTTACCTGGTTATATGATCTTGCAGGGTATGTGTTTGGACTTCACTCTTGCTGTTCTTACTGGCTGTCTTAGGAGCATGCTCAATTATCAATAGGTTCACTCGTGTAGCTGGAGAGTTGTTTGGTCTGCTTATTGCAATGCTCTTCATGCAACAGGCTATCAAAGTAAGAGTAGTTAAAGACTTCAACTGCATTATGATGATGGCATGTTGTTAATTATTGTTTAATTAGCAGTTAAACTAAGTAATTGACTTGACTGTTAAGGGTCTCGTGGATGAATTCCGCATTCCAAAACGAGAAGATCCAAAATCAATGGAGTTTATACCTTCATGGAGGTTCGCAAACGGAATGTTTGCTTTGGTTCTATCATTTGGCCTCCTGCTCACTGCATTAAGAAGCCGCAAGGCAAGATCATGGCGCTATGGGAGTGGTATGTAGATCAAAATTCAGGTTTCTGATAGAATACTTAGGGCTTTTACTACTTATGATCAGTCGGGAATCTTGGTCACTTTAAAGACTACCATATTCATTTATTTTGAAAGCTTAAAATCATTTTCCTGACAGGTTGGCTTAGAAGTTTAGTAGCAGACTACGGTGTACCCCTCATGGTTGTAGTATGGACAGCTGTTTCTTATATTCCGACAGGAAATGTTCCGAAAGGAATCCCCCGGCGTCTTTTCAGCCCAAATCCCTGGTCCCCTGGTGCATATGAGAACTGGACTGTAGTCAAGGCAAGTTCTGTCTCTTCTTTCCGCCATCCGGAAAACAAAGAATTTTATCTCTACATATTAAACTAAACTAGCTATTTTAATCTTCACATGACAGGAGATGTTAGATGTTCCCATTTCCTACATAATTGGAGCTTTCATTCCTGCTACGATGATCGCGGTGCTTTACTATTTTGACCATAGCGTAGCATCTCAACTTGCTCAGCAGAAGGAGTTCAATTTGAGAAAGCCATCTTCTTATCATTATGACTTGCTTCTTTTGGGATTTCTGGTATGCAAATTCCCTTCTTACTAGAACTGTCTCATCCTACTGGATTTTCTTTTTTCAAACATTCATAATATTTTCATTAATGGTGACAGACCTTAATGTGTGGTCTTATTGGAATCCCACCATCAAATGGAGTCATTCCCCAATCTCCAATGCATACAAAAAGTCTGGCCACTCTTAAGTACCAGGTAATCTACCCTGAAATCTCTCAAAAAATCAAGGTTCTTTCAATAGTCAGTGTTGAAGAAATAAATTGTCTTGTTTTGTCGTCGTGGTAACTCCGTGCATTAAATCTTTCTAAGATTAGTATTTGCTTATTATGCAGTTGCTTCGAAATAGACTTGTCGCAACAGCACGTACAAGTCTGAGAAAGAATGCCAGCCTGGGACAATTGTATGGAAATATGCAAGAAGCTTATCACCAAATTCAGACTCCTTTGATGTACCAACAGCCCTCTCAAGTATGTTTGCAACTTATGTTGCTGCTGACCATTTTGTTTTGTCCTGAAGTAAACATGATCGTAATTTTGGAATTCCTAGATGAAATCAAATTATCTAGTTTTGCAGAAAGTAATTGAGAATTGCTAAATATCTTGTGCAGGGTCTAAAGGAATTCAAAGAATCAACCATCCAAGCAGCTACATGTACAGGCCATATAGATGCCCCAGTCGATGAGACAGTATTTGACATTGAGAAGGAAATTGATGACCTATTGCCTGTTGAGGTCAAAGAACAACGTGTAAGTAATTTGCTTCAAGCCACAATGGTTGGAGGTTGTGTTGCAGCCATGCCCTTCCTCAAAATGATCCCAACCTCAGTCCTTTGGGGCTATTTTGCCTTCATGGCTATTGAAAGTTTGCCTGGTAACCAGTTTTGGGAAAGAATATTATTGCTCTTCACCGCACCAAGCAGAAGATACAAGTAATGACTTCAAATCCTTCATCTTTCACAGTTCCCCATGTCTTGCATTCTCGCTTGTTCTCATGTCTGAATTAACTTATTTTTCTTGCAGAGTACTTGAAGATTTCCATGCCACATTCGTAGAAACAGTTCCTTTCAAGTCAATTGCCATGTTTACAATTTTCCAGACGGCTTATTTGCTTATATGTTTTGGTCTCACTTGGATACCGATTGCGGGCCTTATGTTTCCTTTGATGATCATGCTTTTGGTTCCTGTAAGACAATACTGCCTTCCCAAGTTTTTCAAAGGAGCACACCTTCAAGACTTGGATGCAGCCGAGTATGAAGAAGCACCAGCTTTGCCATTCAATCTCGCAACAGTAAGATTCCTTTCCCAACATAATTAAAAGGAAAATCCATCCTGCATTCACTTTCACTTCACATTTACAATTTCTTCACTTTGTCTATAGGAGGCAGAGCTGGGGGGAGGAGCTGCTTATGGAGGAGATGGAGAGATTTTGGATGAGGTTATCACCCGAAGCCGTGGAGAGTTCAGGCACACGAGTAGTCCTAAAATCTCAAGCTCCACTACAACACCAGCAAATAATCCTAAAAGCCTTCAAAGCCCTCGTCTCTCGTACACATATAGTCCTCGTATAAGTGAATTAAGAGGGCAGAAAAGTCCCAAATCCAGTGGAAGAGGGCTTAACAGTCCAAGGACTGGAGATCAAAAGTTATCTAAACTGGGGAAGAGTCCTTCAAGTTCAGAACAAAACTAGTGGCAAATTTTTTTGGCTTATCTACCAGTAAGGAGCTTTAGATTGGCTTGTGCTCGCACCATTTCCCTTTCAAGTGTGTTGTTGTGGTTGGAATTAGTGTAAAATATCCCTTCTTTCTGATCTTCTCTAGAAAAAAATTGTAACTTACAATGGAATAGTTGCTTTGTTGTAATAAGTGTGCTAGTATATATTTGTTCCGGCTATAGTAGTTCAATGCCACTGCCTTTATGATGAAATTTAGTTGCTCTTAATTAGAATTTCCAAGTAGTCAATTTATAATTCAGCGAAGCCTTACTTATTTTTGCTCCTGCTGCAAGGATCCCATCTTGATATCACTTCCAACCATATTACCGATGCTTCAAGCTCTTACAATTAATATATGCTCTCCTTTCCATAGGTTTTTTTGGTTATGTAAAGCAGAGCATAATGTTTGAACCTAAAATTATTAAAACTGAAAAACAGAAATTAGAGACTGGTGTATTTAATATTTGAAAGAATTTGATCCTCTTAAAAGAAATCATGAAATGCGAGGAATTGTTCACGATTAGAACATGACTTTGGAGGTTTCAAAGAATCATTTCAATCTAATAATTTAACCTTTTAGGTAAGGCTCCAAGATATAATTTATATTATTTTTTAACACATTCTTTTAAATAAAAGCTTTTTAATCTTGAAACTTGCACAGACTCATATTACTTTATGTTTAATTTTTATCAAATAAATAAAAATAATAAAATTCCAACTCATGACTGCTTCATCATTAAAATTCTGATATCATGTTAAAGAATCTATTTGTAAGTTTGTTTGGACAGCTGGTGAGGGTGAGGCCTTTTCTTCTGTAGTTATACTTGCAGCCCAAGGGTCAACGCTACAGTGACAAAGAAATCATGTAGAGGGCTGGTCTGGAGCACAAACTTGGTATGAAAAATGGGACTTTGTGACAGAGAAGATGTGGTCAGAATTTATCCCACCAAGAATTCCAAAGGAATAGAAGAACAGAGAGTTGCTTGGCTATAACCTACTAGGTCCTCCACTCTCAACAGGGTCTGAGTGCTTTCCACAGCATAGATTTCGGTGGGCTACTGTTCTTCACGTCTGCCACTATGAAATATAGGGGAGCTCAAGTCCCTTTCTAATGATTTCTGTATCTCTGTCGGTACGCAATTCAGAGAAACATTCCAAAAGAATAGCTTGGTTTATATATGTATGTTCAACTCTTAATTCCTTGCAAAAAGAAAGTAGTTGCTTGAGACCAGATGATTCGAGTTTCGATTGGACAAAGGAGTTGACCATCAGGAAGTTTTGATTTTACTTTATTGAGTAGGGTGGAAACCATATCATGAGAAGCAGCTACCATGCGTTCCCATATGAACAGTCCCAGTCAATCTTGCCATATGCACCACAAAAAAACAGAGGACATCATGAATATTAGTTGTAAATTTACCATCATTCTCCACAACATCCATCTCTTTCAGATGAATCACAATCACTCAAATCAATTGACTGTATAACAATTATTACTTGTGACGGCAAGTTAAGACAATCAATTTAGATAAATTAAAACAAAATGGAAACGAGATGATGAAGATTGAACTGGGAGTTGTACCGACATGGGAATCAAGAACGTTAGTGATCAGCAGTGAAAACTGGCATCCTAAGAAGCATATCTAAATGTTGATGGTGATAATTTGCAATGTCCTGGTGGCTGCTAATATATTCATTTGGAGATGTGATAAAGAATCATCAAAATGATAGGTCTAAGCCTCAAAAAAGTATACAGAGACTTCCAGTACTGCAGTTCTTGTAATTAAAGTTACAAAGAGAAGAACAGTGATGGTAATAATATCGAGTACATGAAAAAACATGCTTGACTTCGAGTTGTCTAGCATGGTTGAATAATTGATGATGACCTCAATATATTAAGAGAAAAAAAGCCCATCAAAGTGAAAGATTGAGATCTAAATCTTGATCTTGCCTTTTCTGATCTGTTGTGGGTTGCTGTCCTTCGTCAATATTCTTAGAGGAAGAAGGAGGAGGAGGTGGGAGCATTTCAAAATTGCCTCTGAATTGCTCATGATGATCCTCCTCGGCAAAATCTTCCCAGGTGAAAGATGGGGTCCAAGTTGGTTTCATTTCTTTTTCCTCCGCTTTCCCTTTCCCTTTGGAACCACTCAACATTTGATTATGGACATCTCTTATATTTCTAACCAAGGTGTAAAAAGCGTTGATCTTCTCTTCTTCTTCATCAACCACCATATTTCCCTCTCTTCTTTCTCCTTCCATGCTGTACTTTCTCTTCATTAATAAGGTGCTGGTTCGTATATTTATTCTCGTGCTCTGTGTTCCTTGCTATTAATTGATAGGTAGAAGGGAGTGAATATATATTCTTCCATGAAGATGGGCACATAATTTAAGAAGTATTTCTGGACCGAAGCTGGTAGGAGAAGTTTCTGAGAAACACAAGGAGCTCATGAAATGACCAACTTAGCCTTTAAGAGTATGTGCACAACAACCTCAATATTGGAAGCACATGATCATCGGTAAACGGAGGGGCTTATGACATCATCACAGTATCCCACGATGACTTCAGGGAGCAGTTGCACCGGCGGGGGGGCTCGTGTGAACATACTGTTGACACGTAATACACGTTACTTAAGCAGTCAGCATGGATCCTGTACAAGTGATGCAGTTGAAAGGCTTATCACCATTTACCTAATTGACAAGTAACACTGACTAATAGCTTCTTCATCTTTGTATTTTAAAAATGATTTTAAAAAATTAATTAATTTTTTGTTTTAAATTAAATTTTGTTTTGGTATTTTTATATTATTTTTGTCAAAGAATAAATTTCACTTAAAGTTTAGGTTATCAGGTGAGTTCTACTTTGTTCTTGATTTTTATTAAATAAATAGATATTGTGAGATTCGAACTTATGACCGTTTGGTCATCAAAGTTCTGATATCATGTTAAAAAATCAATTCAATCCAAAAAAATATAAGCTATCAGGTGAAGTCACAAGATATAATTTATATTATTTTCTAATATATAAATAAAAATATATATTATTTTAATATATTTTCGAGTAAAAAATACTTTAAAAAATAATCATCACTATCCTACCAAACACTATGAACTTCCGTAAATGTTCAATGTTATATGATGATGACAGGTGAGACAAAAATAGGCCTTCGATTGATTCGAAAAAACAAAAGAAAAAAAAAGTGGTGGAGAAAATGAGATCTCTAGGTCTCCATAGAAAGGTCTTTTTACGTTGCCTCTTGGTCTTGTTGATCTACCCAACTTAATTATGCCTTTCACTTTCTACACACTCAAATGTCATGAGCATCTTAGAACATTTAATATAGCTTTTTGAATATTGCTGAAGTCAATAAAAATCATTTTTCATATGACATATTTTTATATATAAAAAAATCATTTAAGAATATCTATTGTATTTTAATATATTTGATATTAATATAATTATTTATTAATTATAATTAACTAATACAATTTTAATCAAGAAATTTATACATAAAAATAGAGCAATATATAGAGATGTAACTCTTTCCTTGAAATGATAAAAATAAGAGATGAAAGTCTAGATTTCTTGTCGTTTTCTTTCTGCTTTCCTTTATGTTTTTCTCTGGAAGATGCCCTACCAAAGGCGAAAAGCAAATATTAAAATATGTAAAGCATCAAAGATGACATTAGCTACGATTCTTCTTGTCTTCCTACTTTTCACTATTTCGTTTTAATTTTCTTTTTGCACTTTTCCTTTTCTTTTCTTTTTTATTCTTTAATCTTTGTTTGTTTTTGGGAACATGGTTGCAATTGATTTTTAAAATATTTTTCATGTTGAAATATATTAAAATAATGTTTTTTTTATTTGTTTTAAAATTATTTTTAAAATCAGCGTATTAAAACGATCCAAAACATAAAAAAAATTAATTTTTAATAAAAGAAATTAAAATTTTTAAGAAACACAGTTTGCATCAAACAAAGCCTTTATCACACTGTGTGTTTCCTGGGCCAGCCGACCTGAGCACCAAGATAATGGGCTAAAACATTAAAGAGATTGGACAAGCTCTCTTTGTTATTTGTTTTTGCTAGAGAGGTCCACCGGACATGCTTAAAAAGAATATAAATCTAACTTTTTTAAAGAAAAAAAATATGTTTAAAAATTATAAAAACCCTAATATTATTATACCTAACGGCTTTTCTTCAGGTTAACGATGCCGTATGATTCCTACTTTTGTTATTATCATGGCCATCGTTGCCATTATGGATCAAGACTGCCGTCCATTTATTTATATCAAGGCATGCGACGGCGAGGCAAACTCCCCTCCCTCCAGTAGCGTGGTGAGGACGTGGAGAAACTATTAAGTTCCTTATTGTTTTTATATTTTAAAAAGTTTTAAATTTTTTTTTCAAATTAATTTTTTTTATTGTTTTTAGATTATTTTGATATACTGATGTTAAAAATAATTTTTAAAAAATAAAAAAATATATTATTTTGATGCATTTCTGAGTAAAAAACATTTTGAAAAGCAACCACAATCACACTCTTAAACACGCATAATTTAAGGAGGTTTTGGTAATTATAGTTATGGTTTTAAAATGTTTTTTTAAATATATTAAAAAAATATTTTTGACATTAACATATTATAATGATCTGAAAATGCCAAAAAATATTAATTTGAAGAAAAAAATTAAATTTTTTTTGAAATTTTTTTAAAAAGCAAAAATAAACTGTTAAAAGTGTGTTGATTGTTTAAGGCCTCGTTTGTTTGACGGAAAGTGGTTTTCTAGAAATCACTTTCCAAACTTTATTGTGTTTGTTTGTCATTAGGAAAATTGGTCAACAGAAAACATTTTCCAGTCAAAGAAAAATTTAGCATGGTTTTCAGAAAAGTGTTTTTCTTTTATTTTGGGTGGAAAACCCTTTACAGAAGTTATGAAAAATTTAGAAATATTATATTATTTGCTGATTATAACAAATTTGGTCCTCAAACTTTTGATTGTTATATATTTTGTTTTGAATCTTTTTTTCTTTTAATTTCACCCCTTAAAATTTGATTTAATTTGATTTTTATATTAACTTTCCTCATTTTTATGATTGTTATTTACTTTTCTCTTATTATTTTTTTAATTGAAATTTTTTTATCTATCAAATTTAGTCCTTATTTTTTTATTGTTACTTATTTTATTTAAAATAATTTATGAAATTATAATTATTATTATTTTAATTTCATTATCTTTCAATTTTTTTATAAGTTAGATTTGATTTCTATTATTTTGATTATTATATATTTTATTTGAGATAGTTTATGAAATCAGTTTTTTTTTTCAATTTCTTTCTCATTCAACTTTTTAATTTGTAAGATTTATTCCTTATTATTTTAATAAACTTGAAAAAAAATATTAATAAGTTATTTTCTAACTGACTTAACCAAATATTGAAAAATGTTTTTCAACTTATTTTTCATGATACTATTAAACATCGAAAAATAATTTACTTTCTAGAAATTTATTTTGAAAAAAAAAACCACTTTCCAAAAAATACTACTTTCTAGCCAGTAAAGAGGCCTAAATCTTTGAATTTTGGCAATTAGAAATCCCACCGAAGGGAAGTTTCAAATGACAAATCCAATGAATTCCTTACCCGAAGAACAACAACGATTGAGTTTATTAATTACAATTACAAAGACTCTAGACCATGTGGTGGTATAGATAATGTGCACATATGTATTGTTCACTGTCTCATATTTTAATGTGGATTTATTGCTTAAAATCTTATTTTTTTTATTTTAATCCTTAAATTTTTACTTCGCACAATTACATCCTTTTTGGATATAATTAAAGAATAATTGAATCAAATTTATTGATTGAAGACAAAATTAAAAGACAAGGGATCAAAATAAAAAAAAAACGACGAATAGATAATGCTTTCAAAGTTATCATAAAAAAGTTTACTTTAGTTTTCAAACTTTACAAATTATACTTGTTCTAAAAAATATGAACAATAAACTTTACATATTCAATTTTGGTACAAAAATTTATTTATTTTTATTTATTTAGTCTCTAGTTTGAGAGAGGAAAGAGAGGATATTGAATTCCGATGATAGAGAGAGAAAATTAATATTGATACTGATTCTAGCAATCAAAATAATCAATCTTAGTGTCAAAATATTTCATTTTATGAGGAGAGTTCAACTTAAATGTTTTCCATCTTAAAATTGTTTTAAAAACCAAATCCAAACTCGAGAAAAGTTTATGTGTTTGAGTTTTTGTTTTGTTTTTTTAAGGTTATTTGTGGGTTTTTCAAGTTTTTAGGCCTTTTCTATATTGAAATGGTTTTTCATGTCAAAAAGACATAAATCTTTTTTTCTAGCCGCTGAGTCTAGGGAATACTAGGCAATATATCATCTAATTTTTTTAAAAAAACATATTAAGGCAAACGATCAATTGTAATTTTTTTCTAATAAAAATAGGGTTATTGTGCAAGTCCTTTCTAAGTGAGCCATGTGTTGGCTTGATCTCTTTCATTTTTATTTTTTTTTTTACTTATAGAAAAAATCATGCTTTTTTAATTTTTTAAATAACTTTTTAAATTTATATTGAAATTAATGCTCCTTCTCTCTTATTTTTTATTTTTTGAATTTAGTATTTAAAAAAAATGGTTGTTTTTTAATTATTTTTATATGTATTTAATTTTTAAAGAGATTATTCTAATTTATCTATAATTTTTTTATGTTTTATATAATGGAAAAATATTTTTAAAGATGAAAACTATTTATTTTTAGATAGTATTTTTAATAAGTGCAAACTTGTGAGAAAAATTTATATGTATATTTATTTTTATTATTATTTAATTAAAAAAATAATTGTAATAAACAGAGAAATTGATTGTACTTGCAATTAATGAGCTGGATAGAAATCAAAACCAAATTAAAGCCCAAATGGGATAATGAAACACAAGTCCAACTATTACAAAGCTGACCAGGCCCAGTAAATCTAAAATGTTCCTTATTCCACTCGATTCTCCTCCTTTGACTATTCCTAGTCATCGAGACATGATTTGATTTCATATGCATGTTCCTTATTCCACTCTCAAATTGTAGAAAAAATTAGCTCCTAAATTAAAAATGAAATGGGATTCTCATGTAATGACTAAAGAGCCTTTATGTTAAATATTAAAAGTTTGCATTAATTGTTTTTTTTTTAAAAAAAAAAACTAGTAATTCCATATCTTCTTTCCCTTAACACTGAACCTAGCTAGCCTCCATCTTCCCTTTCATTTGATCCCTCACCGGCTACCATTTTCAGCCGTAATAAACCTGCAATCTCAACCATCTAGATGGTGGCCCTGTGGTAAGAGCTTGGGACCAAGAGGTTTGCTCCCTCTGTGGTTTCAGGTTCAAGCCCTGTGGTTGCTCATATGATGGCCACTAGAGGCTTACATGGTCGTTAACTTCAGGGCCCGTGGGATTAGTCGAGGTACGCGCAAGCTGGCCCGGACACCCACGTTAAACTAAAAAAAAAAAAACCCGCAATCTCACCAAAAACTTCTTCATGTGCTCTGATTCTAATACATACCTGAGAAATCAATAGAGATTATTAAGATTATTTTTGAAAAGGGGTTTTTACACTGTTGGTGTTGAATGATTTTATTTTTAAGGAAATGAAATCAAGATAAATGTAAGATAGTGGCAACAAGATTGAAATCAAGCAACAGTTGGATGAATCCTTCAAAAAATGACATGCCTAATGGATTAGACTAGAAATGATTCAAAATGATCAAATGTGCAAGCACAAGGACGAAACTAACTTATAAGACAAGGATGATGACAAAATGTAAAAGAAGTATCAATGATGAAAGAGTAAACTTTGCACTCAAACATGCATAGAGTGGTTCAATGACCCGTGAAAACCAAAAAGAAGGTCTAACAAAAAGTATTGATAGCTACCTTTAGGCATTAATGTTCTTGCTGCTTCCGCAAGGACCTAAAGAAAACATGCAATGAACAAAAGAGAATAGGAGGTCCATGTCTTCGGACAGAGCTCTTTGATCGCTAACAAAGCTGGAAAGGTAGTGACCCTGCTGGGCAAAAATGAGTTTAAAAGGTGTTAGAAAAGCGCATGTAATGAACACAAGATATGATGGATGCAATAGTTGTGGCAAAAAGATGGTTAAATTGCTAATAAGCAGCGAGCTTCTATCATGATAGTTTTCAAGCATGCTATGCAAGTACTCAAACCATATTTCTTTATGCTTATAACCCAACTGGTGCGGGAAAAACTAGGCGGCCTGAAAAGGGATGGAATGAGAAGAAACCAAAATAAAGTTCTTCACCAGGAGCAACAAATAAAATGGCATTGGAACGACGACACAACAAAGCCATTAAACATTGGTTAGATGATCAACAAACTGATTCCTTTCTCTAAGAACATGGGTAATTTCGTATGTGACATTTGCAATCCCTAACTTGTACATTTGCATGAATGGGGGAAGGATGGCTCTCGCCAAATCATGAGCAAGAATTTCCTATATTGATGCCGGTATATCATCCAAGTTTATTGCATCAAGCTTTGTCTCTTACATCTGAAAACTGAAATCTGCTTCTGCTGGAAGTTCTGTCAGTTTTCAATGTCAAAATCCGATCTTTCCGAAGAGCAATATGAACATGAAGGATGAATAGGTCAGTGAAGATAATAGTTTCATATGGTTTTTTCTTAGAAAAATATAGTAACCAAATAATTGCTCCAAGCTTGCCTAATCCCATTCTGAAAACATCCCACACCATTTACTTTCAGGCCATTATTTCCTGTACTAAACACATCAGTAATTGTAAAGTACTCATCTTTAGCAAACATTAATCCAGCAACTCAATCCCCTTCTACCTAAGCTAAATCGTTTAGAGTGACTAATACTGGCATTCAAACACAATACACCATTATCGACCCTGCAGCCTAAAATGGAAATCTTATGAGCTAAATAAACAAGCATATATTGCACCACTGAGCAAACGATTCATATGACCATTTAAAGGCAAAACCCTCTCTTCGATAATCCGATTAACAAACACATAAGATTAAACACTGTGAGAAAGGGAAGGACTCGAGAAGCATTCTAACTGAGGATTTCAAATCAAATAAAGCATAAATAAATAAAAAAACTATAAAAATAAATAGGATTGTGAGTTGAAATCAATCCTAATTAAAAAAAGCTCATCACTGGTGCAGCCTTTTCCTCTGCATAGTAGATACGTTCCTTGAACATACAAAATAAACAAATATATAGGAATTGTTAATGATTTTTAGTAAAAAAAGTTAAATAATGTGAAAGTTAATTTCATATGACCTGATTAACTTGATGGTTCTAAAAATAATCTGGATGACAGGTAAAAATATAGTTGACTCATAGAAATTCAAGACAAGATTTTTTTTTTAAGAAAATATAATATTGAAACAGAAACATATTGGATTGATCTGGGCTAACAAAAGTTAACCTACAAAATTCATGATCCCGATCATAAGACTATTATAAACCCATATAAAATAAATCAAAATAAATTATAAAGTTTAATTCATAATCAACCTAGCTAGTGTTTAAAAAAACAAAAAAAATCAACATGTGTTAACCTACCAAACATATAATTCGATTTATGAGACTGAGATAATCTGATAGAAAATAAACAGAAAAAATAACATAAGTACTCAACATGGGTTAACTTATTAAACTCACAACCAAGGTTACGAGATTATAATAACCTCATAGAAATTAAATTAAAAAAATTATGAAGCATATTTTTTAATAAACTCATTGTTGAAGGATGAAATTGAAAAAAATTAATATAAAAATAGGACACAATAAAACAACCAGAGTTTACGCGGGTTAACTTGCAAAACACATGACTCGAGTCATAAAATAGGGATAACCTCATAAAAAGTAAGTCATAAACCATGAAACCTAATTCATAATCAACTCAATATTGAATGGTGAAACTGGAAAAAAAAAACATCAACTAAAAAAAGACAAAACAAACTTAAGTCAACTGAGTTAACTTACCAAACTCATGACCCGAGTCGTGAGACCAAGATAACTTTATAGAAATCAAACCAAAATAAATCATTAAAACTATTTCATAACCAATCTAATGTTGAAGAATAAAATTTTAAAAAAAAGTCAATTAGTAAAAAAAAAAAAAAACTTGGGTCAACCAAGTATAGACCGAGTCAATCATGTTTAAAGCAAATTACAATAAATTATGAAGTCAAATCTCCAATAAATCAAATATTAAAATATAAAATTAGAGAAAGAAGCATAAATTTTAAATAAAAAACCAAAATAAAAAACACTATTGAAATGAATAGTGTCATGTGAGGTGTGCACAGTAAAAGCACCATCCCTTTTAGTATATTGAAAAAATATGTGAATTAAAAAATAACGAAAAGCTCGAGTCAACCATGTATAAAGTAAATTACAATAAATTATGAAGTTAAATATTCAACAAATCAAATATTTAAGTATAAAATTTGAGAGAAAAACATAAATTTGTATAAAAATACAAAAGAAAAAAACTCTTAAAAGAAATAGCGTTATGTGAGGTAAAGCACAATAAAAACATCACTCATTTTAGTATATTGTTAATAGCAATCCACTGTTATTTTAGATAGTAAATCAAACTAAGATTATCAAAAATATTTTTTTAACATGACACAAAAAATATAATGTAAACTCGGATAATAAAACTATAAGTAAAATTTTTAACTAATAATATAGATAATTTTAATTAAATAATAAATAACAATATAACATAATTAAATTAAAAATAAAATAAACAATATAAAAATTTAAACACTTAAAACAAAAATAATATTTTTTATTTAATTTTTTTTTTACATCGCGAAACTAGGTTTTTACATATCAAAATTAAGCCATAAGCAAAATATTATTCATGTATGTTAATAACTTCTTTCCATCAAGAACAAAATAACTAATTGAATTCATGAGCTCACCATACAAGAATATTAACCAACTCATACCTAACATGATTGAAAAATATAATAGAAAATAAAAATTAAAAATAAAAGTAGATGTCACATTAAAGAACCTCACCTCTTTGTATTTATTTGTTTGTAATGAATTTTCATTTTTTTTTTCTTAAAAAAAATAGATGTAGCTATAGTTAACAAGCATCAATAATGATTATACTCATATTTTTTTTTAGGGTCGGTTTGGAATTGTGATAGAGATGACGGTTTAAAATGTTTTTGACTTAGAAATACATCAAATAAAATTTTTATTTTAAAAATATTATTTTTGACATCAACACATTAAAACAATTTAAAAACATAAAAAAAATTATTTTATACAAAAAATTTTAAAAATATTATTTTACATCGCGTTCCTAAAAACACCCTCAAAATGATAATCACCCTCAACATGATTTATTTTCTTTTAGGAATTGTTTTAAAATTTAATGACAAACTCATAATATTTAATATATTTATATATATATGGACATTTTGATCATTTTATCCTATCTAAACAATTTTATTAATTCATTATGTAAATAGTAATTTTTCAAACTATAATATACAATCACAATATCACCAAACTATATATAATGATAAATATAATTTTTCCTAGTTTAAATTGAAATTGGGAGAGATGATACAACTCCTCCTTTTTCTTCTTCTTTCAGTCAGGCACTTGTACCTAAACCCATAATTAGTTCTTACTGACTTATGAATAATTTCCACCCCCTCAAGCTTTGGAATAAAAAACTAATACATGCACCTGGTTGATGTATGTTAAATCAATTGTATCATAAGGAATTTACTGCATTATCAATTCAACAAACCATCAATTACCAACTTTCAAAGTAAAGAGATTTTTTAGTATTATAATATATTCTATTGTTTTACAATGAAAAGGTAAAAATTATTTATTTAATTAAATAATTTCTGTTTTTTACATTAGCTCCACATTTAATTATATTTTAAATCTTAATTTTATAAAAATTAAAATAATATGTTTTTTTTATAAAAATATGTTTTTCATTCATTTTACATATAAAAAATTATTTTTTTATCATTTTTAACCAAATATATACTTTTTTTTAAATCATAACTAAAAATACTTCTTTTAAAATTTATTTTTAAAAAACTGTAATAAAAAATATCAAACACATACTAACCAAATCAAGACTAGCAACCCCAACATCATATTCATTCATCCTAAAAAAAAAAACTATACTTCATTTAATTAAAGTTTACAATGTTAAGAAACATATTTTATTTTATTTTATTAATTAAGGGTATAATAATTTTTTTATTTTAGTTTATATATAATCTCTTTGTATTTAGGTTAATATAATTTTCTTCAGAATAAAGAGATCATGCAATATCAATGAAACTCTAGCCCCTTCCTCTCTTATTTTTGGTATTTCTCTTTGTGTTAATTTGAATTGTTTAACATGATATCAGAATATGGTTTCATGAAAGGAGACTTCATCTCATACACAACTTTCATGAATATTTGGAATGATAGTATAACTTCGAAAAGATATTTGTTCAATATTTGCAATCTGGTATTTCATATTCCTTTCAGTTTCTGTAATTTGGTATTTGCATTGTGCTTTTTCTTTGTTTGTTAATTATGGCTACTAAAAGAGACGATTCACTTCAGTCTATGAGTGTGAGGCTGGATGGAAAGAATTGTTCGTATTGGAGTTATATGATGATAAATTTTTTTAAGAGTAAAAAGATGTGGAGATATGTTAGTGGAACTTATGTGATACTTAGAAGTACTAATGAGGGTTATGATGCTTTGATAGATGCCTAAGAAGCAAACAATGCAAAGATTATTACTTGGATTAACAATTCTGTTAATTATTTTATAGGTACGTAGTTGGCAAAGTATGAGATAATAAAGGAAGTTTGGGATCATCTGCAAAGGTTTTTCATGCAATCAAATTTTGCAAATCAATATCAATTAGATAATGACATACGAGCTCTTCATGAGAAAAATATCAGTTTTCAAGAGTTTTATTTTGCTATGAAGGATCTTTGGTATTAATTGACTGTTACAGAATCGGCAAAATTAAAGGCATGTGGTGCCTATATTACTAATAGAGAGCAGCAATGATTGGTATAATTTTTAACGGCACTTCACAGTGATTTTGAAGGACTTAGAGGTTCAATTTTGCATCGTTCTTCATTGCCTTCTGTGAACTCTGTTGTGAGTGAGTTATTGCTTGAAGAAATACGTCTTCAGTCTTATTCTAAAAAGAAAATTTTTTTTGCTTTTAATCTTTCTATACTAGCAATACCCTTTAAGTCATTCTCTAATAATCAAAATAAGCCTTACACAAGGGTTGCCTTTGACGAGTGCAGTTTCTGTATTCACAAAAGTCATTAGAAGGCTTAATGTCCCAAATTGAAACAATAGAATCAAGCTTTAAAATCTAGTAGTCAGTCACAATTTAATGCTCATGGACAACCTTACGGTTATAAACCATCACACTATAATACTGTATCAATAATTTCATCAAGTTCTATCATAGCCCTGATACTTTAGCTGAATAATTTTAGAAATTTCTCTCCTTACAGCCACAAGCAATGTCTGTTTTTTCTTTCGTAGGTCAGTTGCCTCATAGTTCCTCAGGTATGTCATTTTCTGAATGGGTCTTGGATTATGATGCTTCACATCATATGTCTCCAGATTTCTCATTTCTTACTTATGTGCCCTCTTCATCCTTTATTATTGTTATAACTGCTGATGACACTTCCATGTCCTTAGCAGGTGTTGGTTCTGTTGTTACATCTCATTTGTCTCTCTCTAATGTTTATCTTATTCTGAAACTCAGATTGAATCTTGCTTTTGTTTGTCAGTTATGTGATTCTAGTGATTATTTAGTCATTTTTTCCTCTTCTTTTTGTTGTGTACAAAATCTGCAATCTTAGAAGCTAATTATGACAGGCCATAAGGAGAAAGGACTATATATTTTGGATAAGTTAAAAGTGTCAGTTGTTGCTGCTGTTTAGGTAATGTTTCGTCTTTTCATTTGAGATTTTTGACATCTACAAGAGTTTTAGAAAATTTAAAAACTTGTTATATTTCTTATTGTAGTGGATGTAAACTGATAATATTTTTCGCTTTACCTTTTAATTGAAGTATTTTTGTTTCTTCTTCCCCGTTTGATTTGATTCGTTCTGATGTATGATGACTTTCTCATGTTGCAACAAAAGAAGGATCTCAATATTATGTTTTTTTTATTGATGATCATTCTCGTTATTGTTGGGTTTATTTAATGAAACATCGTTCTAAATTCTTTGAGATATATACGACCTTTTGAGCTCTTATCAAAACTCAACATTCTGTTATCATCAAATGTTTTATATGTAATTTAAATTGGGAATACACCTCTAATAAATTTTATGAGTTGCATGTCTTAGATGGAACTATTCACCAAACTTCATATTCATATACTTCTGAGCAAAATAGAGTTACGAAAAGAAAACATAGGCACATTGTCAAAACTACTCGTTCTTTCTTGTTGTCTGCTTCTATTCTTAGTGAGTTGTGGGGAGAAGTTGTTCTTACTACTGTAATTTTGATTATTATAATCCAATTTTATTATATTTTAGATTTTTCTCTTTACAAAAACTTGTATGGGTATATCCCTGATTATTCCTCATTTAGAGCTTTTGATTGTACTTATTTTGTTCTTCATCCTCATATAGAACGCAATAAGTTGTCCTCTCGATCTGTTATTTGTGTTTTTATTAGTTATGGTGAAGGAAAAAGGGGTATCGTTGTTTTGATCTAATAACTTAAAAACTTTATGTATCTTGTCATGTTGTCTTTCTCGAGATATACCTTTCTTTTCTATTCCATCAATTACTCATAGCTTGATTAGATCTAATTTTATTCGTATAGATCCTTTTTCTGAGGATTCTGATAGTTTATCATCTTAGGTTCCTAGTACCTCTGATACCCTTCTTTATGTTTGACCAATTCGTACTAATCATTCTGCAGGTACTGACATTTTATTCTTCGTCACACTTGAAGCTTCATTCTCCTTTACGGTCCCTTCAGCTCTGTCTAAGATTATGGATCTGTCTCTATGCCAATCCATACGCATTCGTAATTCTACAAAGTTACCAGATTTTGTTTGTTCTTGTTATTCTTCATCATTTACTTTCTTTTTAGCTTCTATTCATTGTCTCTCTGAGCCCTCTTCCTATAAAGAGATAATTATTGATCCTTTTTGGCATCAAGCTATGAATGAGGAATTTTATGCTTTGCATAAAACAAATACTTGGGATTTGGTTCCTCTACCTCCTAGTAAGAGTGTTGTTGGTTGTCGTTAGATGTATAAGATCAAGACCAATTCTGATGGGTCAATACAAAGTTAGGTTGGTTACAAAAGAATATTCTTAAAAGTATGGTATGGATTATGAGGAGATATTTTCTCTTGTTGCAAAAATGACTACTATTTGTTCTCTTATTATAGTAGTTTCAGTTTTTCAGTGACATATCTCTTAACATAATGTTAAAAATGCCTTCTTGAATGGAGATCTTCAAGAAGAAGTTTATATGGCGCCCTCTTCTTGTGTTTTACATGACTCTAGATATATTTATAAGCTTAAGAAAGCATTATAAGGTCTTAAACAAGTATCTCATGCTTGGTTCGAGAAAGTTTCTATTGTGATTTCTTCTCTTGAATTTGTTTCTAGTAGTCATGATTCTATTCTTTTTGTTAAGTGTACTGATGCAAGTCATATCATTATGTCTTTATATGTTGATGTCATGATTATTACTGGTGATAACATTGATGGTATTTCAGTTTTGAAGACAAAGTTAGCTAGACAGTATGAAATGAAGGATTTAGGTTATCTACGATAATTCCTGGGTATTGAGGTAGCTTACTCACTAATAGGTTACCTTCTTTCTCAATTGAAATATGTTGCGGATATTCTTGAGCAGGCTGGACTTACTAATAATAAAACTAAATACTCTCATTAAGGTTAACGCAAGGTCAGATTATACTTTATACCGTACTATTATTGGGAGCTTTATATATTATTACTCGTCCATATATTGCATATGTTGTTCATGTTGTTAGTCAGTTAGTTACTTCTCCTACTACCATTCATTAGATAGTTGTTCTTCGTATTTTGCGATATCTTTGGGGTATAGTCTTTCAGAGTCTTTTACTTTCATCCATTTCTTCCTTAGAGCTGCGTGCATGCTCTGATGTTGATTATAGCAGTGATCCTACAGATCGCAAGTCTGTTACTGATTTCTGTATCCTTTTAAGTGATTCTTTTATTTCTTGGAAAAGCAAGAAACAATCTATTGTTTCTCAATCTTCAACCGAAACAGAATATCGTGCTATGACATCTACTACCAAATAGATTGTTTTGTTATGTTGGTTACTTGCATATATGAGAGTCTCTCTTTCTCATTCTACTCTTATGTATTGTAGCAACTAGAGTTCTATTCATATTGTTCACCACTTGGTTTTTCAAGAATGAACTAGGTACATTGAATGTCATTTTAGTGGTCGTTTGGTATTGTAGCTGTGGCAGCCACAAATATTGATGTTTGGTTAAGTTAAAAACAAAGTTTTATGTTGGTGGGACCCACCAAAAATTACGGTTGTGCCTCAAGTTTAGCAAAAGCACAATTTATGTGCTTTGCAAACAGCAGCTCCTCCACTGTTCACGTGAACAGTGGAGATGTAGAGAGTGAATTAATTCACTCTGCACTCTGCATGACATTGTTTGGATCATTCAAATTGCTCCCCAGGCTATGCAAAGCATCACCTGTTTTCAAGCAAGCAAACCAGTTAAGTTAAGGGTTGACAACTGATAACAACACACTAGTTAAGGCATATTGAGTCCGTTTGTCTAAGCGGCAGCGTTTGCATTTCTTAAAAACACACTTATATATGTGTTTGCTTACCATATGCTAAAAAATTCTAAAATATGGGTCCCACCATTTTGTTGAGGCAGGACCGTGATTTTGAAAAAGCAGTAAAATACTGCTTCTTGCAAGTTCAACCACAGGTTGAACTTTCTAGAGATAACAGAGATGGGAAATTTACTAGCTTATCCTCTTCTCATTTGTTGCTCTTCTCGTCCATTCTTCGCATTCATTTCTCTTCACTGCGCACAGCAACCCTACAGGAAACCATTACTGCTAACAACAATTAAAGTGATGGTTGCGTCTCTTTCTACAGGAAACCATTGAATTATGGGGAAAAAACAAGGGGGCAAGGGAAGGGGGCATGAAAGAGTTAGAAATGCAGGGCATTACTGTTGTAAAGCCATTAATTGTCTATATAGAGACTCAAGTTAGGTCAATATTTGTAGTGGAACTCTTTTTTAATGGGTTTGAACATGTATCCCATGGGATTTTATTGGTTGCAAGATTATTTTTTATGTAATTGTTCATTAATATTAATATTAATGAAGTCTTTTTAGGTAATTATACCATAATATCAAATTGAACCACAATTTTTAACCAAACACATTAAACTACTTTTTGTTCAACCTCAATTTTAACCACAGTTTTAACCAAACATATATTTTTCCAAACCAACCACAACTAAAAGCACTTTTTATAAAACTATTTTTTCAAACCACAACCACAACAGCCACCACAATACCAAACACATTATAATATACAAAGATAAGTCAATGAGGTATAGGAACAATGTGTCTTCCTCTTCCCCTTCTCCTTCTCCTTCTCCTTCATCTTCTCCTTCTCTTTCTTCTTCATCTTCTCCTTCTCATTCGTCTTCTATATTATCCACTGTTCGAAGAAGAAGAACAGAAACAGAGCACAGTGGAGAGCATCTCTCTCAGCTCACCACCAGTCTTCGTTGTTCCCACCGTCAACCACTGCTCTTCCTCTTTCTCTTCCCCTTCTCCTTCTCCTTCTGCATTATCCACTGTCCAAAGAAGAAGAACATAAACAGAGCACAACAGAGCACAGTGGAGCGCAGCTCCCTCAGCTCACCATCGGCCTCCATCGTTTCCACCGCCAGCCACTGCTCATTCTCCTTCTCCTTCTCATTCTCCTTCTCCTTCTCCTTCGTTTAGGCTGCTCTCCACTGTTCTGCAACGTGAACAGTGAAGAGTGACCGGCCTCCGACTTTTCCACCGTCCCTCAGTCCATCACCATCGCGCTGCTCTTCCCCTTCCCCTTCTCCTTCGTTTGGGCTACTCTCTACTGTTATGCAAAGTGAACAGTGGAGAGCATTTTCATTGTTCATGGCCAGACCGGGTCTGGCCCAAACCTAAATGTCCGGTGTTTGGGTCCGACCCAACAAAATAAAAAAAATCCAAAATAATTTCTCAGATATTGTGTTTTATTTGAAAAATTAGTGTTTAATATTATTCAATGACACTACATAATTATATTATAAGGAGATCACATGATGATGTTGCATTTGCAAAATTTGATCGCAATCCCAATTTTATTCCTGATGATATTTTACCTGATGTTGTTTCACGCTCAAGAAGCCATGGAAACTGTAGTCCTTGTTGGATGTATTTCGTACGTGATGGAATTGAAAATACCTTAATGGAACAATAAAAAATAATTTATATAAAATATTATTTATTTCATGATGTAATAGCAGTAGTTAAATGTACAATATTTCAATTAAAAAATATCAATATTAATATGTTTTTTTTAGTTATTTTATAACCTCAATTTGAAAAGTATTCTTAACCAAACACATTAAATTACTTTTTGTTTACCCTCAATTTCAACCACAGTTTTAACTAAACATATATTTTTCCAAACCAATCTCAACTAAAGTACTTTTATAAAACAACTTTTTTTAAATCACAACCACAACAACTACCACAATACCAAACACATATACTCATCATCATCTCAAGCATGACACCATTACTTTGCTTTTTGTTTTTTCTTTTCTTTTCGTAGATTGTAGATTTCTTTACTAAATCACATTCTATTTTTCATTTTTATTTTCTAGTTGGTGTTAGAGAATTATATAAATCATATCCCGAGACTTCACCTAACAACTTAAGTTATTGGGTTGAGATAATTATTTGATGTGATATCAGAGCCTTGATGGTCAAGCGATCACGAGTTCAAATCTCATCATTCTCATTTATTTGATAAAAATTAAGCACAAAGTAATGTAGACTTATGCAAGTTTCAGGCTCAAAAAGCTTTCACTGCTTTCACTTGAGGAGGTGTGCTAGAGAATTATATAAATCAGATATTGAACCTCACCTAACAGCTTAAATCATTAGGTTGAGATAGTTCTTTAACAGGTGTCAAACTCTCAATACTTGTAGCTGCCCATCATAATTTGAAGAAAAATATTTAATTTTATATTTTAAAAATATAATAATATTTTTATTTTAGTCTATAATCTCTTCTCTTGAATTTAAATTAATACAATTTTCTTGAATATAAAATAAAAATAAGAAGCAATATAAACCCTAACCTTTTCCTTGTTTATATTTTTATTTGTTTAATTTAAATTGCCTACCATATAAAATATAAAAAAACAAAGAAGATGGAGATCTCAAACGAATGATATTTTGTGCACACCAGATATCAAAATTTTCCACTAATACTGAGAAAAAGTCGATTAACGAAAAGAAAATAATAAATAAATAAATAAACAAACGTAAATACACGGCAAGGGTCCATACTCGATTCCTGTCCACAAAAGACTCGCGCTTTCTGATTTCTGAAGCATCTAACCATCAGTTCACCAAACTTGTCCAACTTCAATGCTTTATGGGGCGGAGACGTGCTTTCTTGGACACGAAGTTTAATTTATCATTTATATTATGATCCAACCCCTTCAACAAGTTTTCGCCATGGAAATGCGCAAACATGTTGTCATTTAATGTTTTAATGTCATATTATACATCGATTCTCAAAGCTAATGGAGGGGAATCATACCCCCTTTCAATCCATGATACAATTCTAAAACCAAAAATCCAGAAGAAAACAAAGTAAGAACTAGCTAGATGATACATGAACAGAAGAAAAAAAAGACAACGTTAGAAACCATGCATTGATTAACTGATTTAATTGAACAACGACGTACGTACAACATTATAGAGTGAGTCTGAGATCTAAACCATCTTCTTCTTTAGGTTTCTTGTCATCTAAGATCTTCTTGTCATTACAAGGACTAGGGAAGATGAGAGGAGGCCTTCTAAACTTAATATCCTCTGTGAAATCTTCCCATTCAAAAGATGGCACCCAACTTGACTGCGGTTCTTTATCATTTAACCTTCTTACCTTCTTCTTCTTTTGCTTCTCCTCCAACTCATCTTTCCTTCTATTACGTGCTTCCTGAAAACTTCTAATCAACGCGAAAAACTGCTCCATCTTCTGGTCTTCTTGCTCAATATCTAGTTCGCCCGTGTTGGAAGCACTCACCTCGCCTTTCTCATTTTCCATGTTAGATTACACAGTGTACCAGCGGTTGAAAAACAAAGCTAGGAAGAAAACGGGCTCCAAAAGAATTAACCTTTTCAATCGAGATACTAGAAACAAAGGAAAATGCAAATTTTCTTGGTGGTGGTGGTGGTTGATGATGATGGTTTCTTGTCTTGAAAATTCTTCGAAGTTAGGCAATTTATAGCGGTTTTTTTGTCATCGTTAAGGACGAAAAGATGAAAATGCCCCCACCTCCGGTAGGTGGGCATCTAGTAAATGAAGACTCTTGTGAATATAAAAGTAAAGGTGACGCAATAGGGGGTGCGTCAGCAAAGAAACGTCGGCGTTAAATGATTTTAGTCTTAGAGGCCAACAAAAGGCACCCACTTTCCCAGCTGATGGGTTTGCTGAGGTGATATGCATGACATCATTCATTATGGTGTGGCTTGCGTTTCTTGCTGGCTTGCCCACTGAGTACTATCATTGATTTTGACCACTCAAAACGCGTCCCCTTTCAGACAGTTTCTACGGAATGATGATACCGCGTAAGAGAAAGAAAGTTGTCCATTTGATTTGATTTTTTCTTTTTGAACATTTAATTTGAATTGATATTAATGACCTCACATTATGAATTGATATTTTGAAGTGTTATTTTAAAAAAAAATTAAAATAGTTTTTTTTTCAGTGCAAATCCTTATATTTTTTTTATTATTTTAATTTTGATTTAAAAGTATAAAAATTTTAAAAAAACAAATTGAGCTAAAAAGAAAAAAGAAAAACTCACATAAAAATAATAATAATAAATCATCTATTCAACAACTTTTTAGCTATTATAATCAATGTTTTTAGGTTAACGAGTATTAGTTATGGTTTTTTTTCTAAATATCCTTAAAAAAAATCATGAGTTTAGTTTAGTTTTTTTTATTCAGTTAATTTTAATTTTTTAATGTTTTTGGAGTTATTAAAGGAATTATAAAAGGTTTTATAATGTTTCTTTTTATTTTTTTTAGATGAAAATAAATTAAAAAAAAAACTAGCCAAACTCTTTTGTAATTTTCCAATCACTGATAATTAAAATTCAGGTCTCATCATCCATGTATCTCCTGTTTCTTTTTTTTTTAAAAAAAAAAAAAAACAATAGAAGTTTTGCTTAAAAGAAGATGGACATAAATGATCAATAATTGTTTGTGTATGCAAGTGGTTAAAGTGTTGGACTCTAAGTTAGTATTTAGTATGCAAGTTTCGATGAACTAAACATAATAATTTTTTTATGAAGTTGTTTGGTATACTTTTAAACAATATAAAAATAATTATGTCTTACCCAATATTATTTTAGTAGAGAAATTTTTATCTCGCTAAAAAGGATAAGAAAAGTTTGTCAAATTCTCTGCTCAAGGGTTAACCCGAGTTGATCCTGGTCAACATAAAAATAAAATTAATTATTATTATAGTTTTAAAAAAACACGATTTGAAAGTGGACCTAGGAAAAAGCTTAAATCAAGAGTCGAGTTGACCAATGACCTGAATCAATGTAAGGATAAAAGTAATTATTATCATAATTTTAAAACTCAACTCAGGAGTCGATCCAGGGCCAGGCCTAGGTTACAAGTCGGGTTGACCTTTGACCCGTATCAATGTAAGGATAAAATTGATTATTATCATAGTTCTAAAACTCAACTTAGCGGTCGACTCGAGACTAATCCCATGTCAAGGGTCAGGTTGACCACTGACCCTAGTCAATATAAGAATACAAATGATTATTAACATAGTTTTAAAACCTAACTAGGAAGTCGACCCGGAGCAAGGCCTAAGTCACGAGTATGGATGATCAACCTGGGTTAACCTGAAAAAATATAAAAATAAAAATGATTGTTATTATAGTTTTAAAAACCTGATTTCGGAGTTGACGTGGGGCAAGCCTTGGTTACGAGTCGAGATGGTCAACCCAAGTTTCTCTAGGTTAAGGTAAAGATAAAAGTGATTATTATCATATTTCTATAAACAAACTTGATGGCTGACCCAAGACAAGGCTTGGGTCACATGTCAAGAGGGTCAATCAGGATTGATCTAGATAAAAGTGGTTATTGACATAGTTTTAAAACCTGATTTAAGAGTTGACTCGAGATAAGACCTAGGTTACAGGTCTAGAAGATCAACTTGAGTTGACCCAAATTAAAAAAAAAATCAAAGCAACCTTATTTTTTAAAAAAAAACAATGAATTTGTTAACATGTTTTTATCTCGGGATGATCGGGTAACAGGTCGACCCGAGTTTTTGACCGGGTCGGCTCAGATCAATCCTTTCTCTATTATTTTTAAACTCATATCAGTCCAGGTGCAAGCCCCAGGTTGGCAAATCTCATTTTGTGTCTACTAAAAATAAAATAAGACAAATTATTCACTCCAATCTAAAATATACCAGACACAAGGCAATTATTTCTCTAGTCTAATCCTATCTAATCTATTTTAATCATGTTCAGTCCAATCCAATCAAATATTATTTGAAATACCAAACATTACCTAAAATTATTTATTTTTCTTTTTGTAGAGTTTAAGGATGTGTTCACATTTTGTTTTTTAATTTTTTCCACATGTTCCATTTGTTAACTGTTTTTCTTAGTATTACCATACAATATGGTAATAAAAGTGGCACAATTTTTAATTACACCCATTCTTTTTTTAGGAAACATTTGTGGTTTTTTTTTTCTTCAAGGTTCATTAGTTCTTTTTTTTTTTCCACATGGCCCATTTTTAAAATTTTCTTTAAAGTTTTTAAGAATGTTTAGGTATTATCATATAACTTGATAATAAAAGAGAATTTATAATTACTAAAAGATATTCAGGTGTACATGCCTAGACTATATAGTTGCCTGGACTATATAGTTTTTAAAGGGTGACACACTAGCAAATTTTAAAAAATAAGTCAATAAATAAAATTTAATATTAAAAAATAAAATTAAAAAAAAAGAGGTCACTCTAGGCATGTTTAATTAGTTTTTAATTACGGTTCATAATTTTTTTTGGTTTGTTTTTTTTTAAGGTTAATCCAAGGTTGTCAATTCCGTTCCGTTCCGACCGGAACTTCTCGTACCAATTCAAAAAACAAAACAAAACGGAATAATTTTCACCTTATTTAAAATTTCGGTCTGTTCCGGATTTTCCGGTCAAATTTCAACCGGAACATTCCGATCTAATTCTATGTGTTTCGTTTCGGGTCAAAGTCACTGAGTCAAAGACTCAAAATTAAACCTGATTCAATTTCATTAACTACACAATACACCCACGTATAAAAGCTCTTTTTCTCTGAAGTCTAAACTAAAAACCAAATCCCTAATTTCTCTTCCTCGCAGTCTCAAGTTCCTAACCAAAACAATTACAATCGGCATCTTGTCTTTCACAACCTCCCCCTCCAATCTTCCCTCTTCTCTCTTGTTGTCTTGCTCTTGCATACTGCACTGCTGCAACCTGACTTCCCAACTAAAGCTACTTAATTGACAAAAAAGGAAAGGAGCCCTCCTAAAACCTGGCAAAGTAATTATCAATGAATTTTGGAGAATTCTCAACCTCCCCGTGAAGATTATATCACACAGAAGACTTATATCGGACTTCCCGACCATCCCAAGAGAGATCTACCACTCAAATAGACTCCAAGACATCTAATCTCACTTTATGGCCATCTGCTCCCTTTTTGAATAATTGTCTCTTCTCTCTAAGGTGCAATCTTTTCTCTCTCTTTAAGTTCAAATTGGAAATGGAAAACGTATAAACTCGGTTCTATTACATTGCTAGAACGTTAATACCAAATACTTTTCTCATAAATTTTGTATCTAATTTGGTCTTTTCTCTCTCTTTGTATTGTATTTATTGCTTCACCGGGCTTGGCTAGCTAGTTTGAATTTTGAAGCTTTATATGAATTTTACTTTAATGTTTGATCTGTGCATAAGCCTATACAAATCAAGTCAAGGCTTTTTAAGTAAATGAAATTGATAAAACAGAGTTAATGATCTATTTTATTTATACTGCATACGTTTAAATTATACTACATACATCAAGATTAAACAGAGTTAAGCCTAGATATGAATATTACATTTAAAGGAATAAATTATACTGCATACGTCAAGATTAGAAAATTCAAGAAACAAAGAACAAAATAACTGAATTAATTTCTAGGTTGCTAGGTCTGGTAGTTAATAATATATATGAACAGTACAACTTCAAAACGGCACGCCGAAACGCTCTGAAATCGAAACATTTCGTTCTAATTGAAAAAATGAAACGCCTGCCAAAACGGAATTGACAACCTTGGGTTAATCACAATCTCCAAAAAAATATCTTGAAAATTAGTTGGTGCTTGATTTTGTGCATCTATTTTTGTTGTTGTATAATTATATAAAAAATAATTTTAAAAAATAAAATTATGAGACTCAATTAACTACATGACTCGGGTCACAAGTTTGATAGGTTAAACCAAGAAACCCAGGTTGATCCGGTATATTATTGTCTCAATATTTTTAAAAAATATCATCTTAGAATAACTTTTTAAATCAAATCATATTTTTATCAATAATTTAGGTTTAATAACATTATAAAAGAGTTTTATGCAGTGTAGCATAGGGATACAACCTAGTTAAAAAAAAACTAAATCTTCTAAAAAAGTTATTATTCATCATGACTCATATTACTATTTATTATAACAGCATTTATTATAACAATGTGATTATAAAATTTCCCTTAGATAAAAAAAAAACTTTGAACTAGACATTGATGGTAAGATTGTATTTTTACTATGAAACAATTATCTTTTATAAATTGTACGAGATTAAATGGAGATTTATTTTTTTATATAGTAAAATTACTAATTTAATTCTAAAATATATAATCTAATGGGGGACATTTTATATTTTCAAGTGTTTTAGAATATTGTAATGCTCCTAAAGACAAATGTTAGCAACTCACGGATATTTTCTTACTGTTCAAACAAAATTAATCTGAATTGTGGCGTAATGCGGGCCCTAGCTAGTATATTCTAATTTTTACGACTTTTGAAACCAGCATCTCAGTTTAGTTTGTCTTCTAAGTTCTAACAATTCATAGCAGTTACTTTATTCTAATGACTAAAATCACGTTAGATCACCTGAAAGGACACCTATAATAAGATATTTTTTATTTCAAAATTTTGAGAGCCGCTCCCTATTTTTAGCATACGTGGCTCACTTCAATCATAATTAATAATATTTTTTAGTATTATTAAATTTATTTTTTCAAAACCCTTTTAATATTACCAAAATATCATAATTAAAGCTACACGAGATCTTATTTATTCATTCTTTCCTTTCCTTTTCTCTTTTCTCCTTTTGTCCTTGGAATTTATACCTCCTTATTTTGACCACTTGATTAAAATGCCTCATTTTTCAATTGTGATATTTTTACCAAACTATATTATTTTTCAAAAAAATTTGTATGTGCTAGTTTGTCCTTTTTTTATTGAGTTGATTTTTTTAAAAAATCATAATTATTAACATAACCCTAAAACGCGTGGGTTTTCTGCTATACATGAATTCAATATGGACTTATTGTGCATGCATGCACTGTGGACCAAGAAATAATTAATTGTGGACTTGCACAGTTGCTTCGCTATATATTGAAAAAACACTGTAGGAACTGTTCCTGTGTTTTTAGTCAACAATTGCGGCTGGGGGCGTGGCCTTCTTTGCCATGAGCCGCTGGATTTGGCTTTGGTAGCCGGACCCTACGCTGTTGGGTCTGGTTGACAATCCAGACCCAAAACACTTTCAAAATGTGTCAATTCCCAGCAAGACCCAACATACACTGTATCGCCTGTGGGGGGCGTTGTCTTTACTTTTTGTAAGTCAGACAGGGTTGCTGGGTCATTGCAGCAGCCAGAACCTAATGGTGTTGGGTCCTACCAACACCATTAGAGTTGGGTCTTGCCCCAGCAGGACCCAAGATTGTAATTGGGTCATTGCAGCAGGACCCAATAGCTTTGGGTCCTGCTAAACCATTAGAGTTGGGTCCTGCACCAGCAGGACCCAAGATTGTAATGGTTTTTTTTCTTTTTCATACGGGAATGACTGTCTGGCCAGACCCAGCAGCCATACCCAATTAAATGTCTTGGCCATTGACTTCTCAAAATAAATTGATTGCACTGTGGACACGTACAGAGAGTTGGGTCCTGCCCCAGCAGTACCGAAGACTGTAATTTTTTTTCCTTTTCATACGGGTATGATTATGTGGCGGCCACCTGGGTTTCATGGGAACACCCTAGTGCACACATGGTGCTTGGGCTAATGCCAATTCTTCTTCTTCATTTTCAGAGCTTATCATTATTTTTATCTTGATTTTCAATGTTAGGAGAAGTAGATTAGTCTCCATAAAAAAGATAAACTGTATAGAACTTCCTTCAACTATTGAGAGTCAGGTGTATTTATAAAAACATATTTATTAAATAGAAAAACGAGTTTGAGTAATAATAATAAAAAGACTAAATTATGCAAATAATTATTCTATATTAAACGAAAGTTGTTGAACAAAACTCTAAAGTGAAAATCCAATATTAGTGTTAGTTACATATTGTAGTGCTACTATTTTTAATTTTTAATCTTTTTTGAAAAAATATTAAATTTGTTATTGAAATTCAAGATATTCTTATTCGTATTATCAATATTGTTATTTTTATGATAATTAATGTTATTGAAATTAAAAATATTATTATTATTATTATTATTATTATTATTATTATTATTATTATTATTATTATTCTCTTGGATCTCGTGGCAGGACCCAAGGCTAACGGGTCCTGCTTCAGGACCCAATACCCTTGAGCGGCGTCATGATCCAATGCTCTTGGGTCCGCGGCAGGATCCAAGGCTATTAGGTCTTGCATCAGGACCTAAGAGAATTGAGTTTGATGTCAGTGCCCAATTCTCTTGGGTCTGACGGCAGGACCCAATGCTAATGGGTCTTGCGTTAGGACCCAAGAGAATTGGGTTCGGCGGCAAAACTTAAGGCTGATGGGCTCCTGCCTTAGTGTTGGGCACACCCCTGCGCACACTTGGCACTTGGGGTGCTTGCTAGTAGGCTGGGAACACCCCAGTGCACACAAGGCGCTTGGGCTGCATTAAGACTCAACTATCCTTGGGTCCCGCATGTTGCAGATCCTAAAATAGCCTTGGGTCATTGGCTGTGCAGGACCCAAAATAGACTTAGGTCATGCCTGTGCAAGATCCAAATAGCCTTGGATCATGCCGTGTCAGCACCCAACTTTTTTATGAAAATAAAAGGTGAGCCCGCGGCGTAACGCGGGCCACCTAACTATTACATGTCTATCCATTGAAAATTATGATCCAGAGTTGGTTTTCTATTCTAACTCCTGAAGCTAGAATCCAAGCCACTAACCCAATTTACGAACCAAGTGTGCTTCCTCAAGTAGAGACCACCATAAGCCCAAATTTAACTCATCTCGAGCTTAATTCATCATTTACCCAATGAGAATGTAAATATTGTGATTTTTTTTTGTTGTTGTTGTTGTAAAATTAGCAAAGTAAACCCAAAAAGTTGATAAATTAATATAGATTCAAAAAGATTTAATGAAATGGCACAGTTTGATTATGTTGCGCTTCAGAAGCGTGACATGGTCAAACTCTAATCTTCTATCTAAACCGGTTGACTAGTTGGATCCAATTTTATTAACCGGTCGACCGGTTCACACAAAAAACCATAATTTTATGAAGTTTTTCTTCCAAATATATTTTATGAGTCAAAATATACCTCTTTGTCAAACTTATTGAATAAATAATAAACTTCAATTAAAATCTCAAAAAGTTATTGTTCACGCAGTAGTGAGTGATTCTGAGCAGTCAGGTGTGAGTTTGCCATAACTAAATAAGGATATGCCCCAAACAGATTATGTGGATAGCCTATCAGATGCATTTATGAATTAGCGGGATAGGTCTACACCCAAAAGAAGGTCTGATCGCACCAGACTAGAATAATAGTTTAAAAGTATCATAACTTATGATCCGACCGTTGGATCGCATTTAAATTTTTACAGAAGTTTTCAGATGCTATAATTTTGTCGACACAGACTGTCGGATCTTTAAATATCAAAATCTCACTGAGGTCCCCCAGTTTTGAGATTTTCCTTGTTATTTTCGGAATTGATCGACCAATTTCACTAACCATTACGAATCGGTCGACTCATTAAGCTAGAAATGACACAGTTTGATCATGTTGGGTTGCAGAAACATCACATGGTTAAACTGTGATATATCACAAATATTTTTTGAACCTATATCAATTCATCTTTTTTAAAAAAAATTTGCGTTCCAGTTTCCCAATTTATCCAAATATTGTTGTTTACACGCACAGCTCTATTGAGATTATCCTTTCGTTTTTTGGTTTTTCCCCTCATAATTGGACCGAAACTTGATGTAGCACTATGTTCTGCTTAAGCTAGACGAAGGTGGTGTTGGACAATATGACTCAACCATATATTTACAAAATTTTGAATTATTTTTAGTTTTATTTTTTATATATATTTTTAGATTGTTTTAATTTGTTGATATTAAAAATAAATATTAAAAAATAAAAAAAATTATTTTAATATATTTCCAAATAAAAAACACTTTTTAAAAAAACCTTTTACCACATTCTTAAACAAATACAAAAAAAGAAATTATATTATAATAGACAAATCTCATGGTCATTATGTGAGTTGATTTTTTTTTTTAAAGAAACCCAGAGATAGAGAATTATATAAAAAAAATATCAACCTGAAGTAACTTTGAACTAATTAGATTCTGATTGCAATAAATTTTTAAAATTGATTTAAGATATTTTTTAATTGTTTTTCTTAAAAAAACATTAAAATGTTTAGTAACTTTGAACTAATTAGATTCTGATTGCAATAATTTTTTAAAATTGATTTAAATTATTTTTTAATTTTTGTCAGAATTACTTTTTGACTTAAATAAAAATGATGTTACAAAACCGAGTCAAAAAAATATTTTTTATTTATCAAAAGTTAAGATTAAAATTTTAATTTGTTGATTTTAAATTACATTACCTACTTTATAAAAATTGAGCTATTTTTATTCAAACATACTTCTAACTTATTTTATTTGAATTATGATTAAAATAATTCTTTTTATAATTTATATTAAATGAACTCTTACAGCTTGTTTAGAAACTAGTTCTCTATTATAACTAAATTTAATTATAATATTTAATTTGAATTTTTTTTATAAATAAATTAAATTCATATGTTTGAAAGATATGGAATTTAATTTAATTTATTTTCTATATTACCCTCATCACATTCATCTTATTTATTTGAATATCTTTTTTTAAAAAGATAGGTAGATTAGTATTTTTTAAAAAAATTAATTTTAATATTTTTTTTTGAAATTGTAAATTAAAGGGGTTAATCTCTATTTTACTTTTATATAATTTTTAGAGATTGGATTTTTTTTAGAATTCAATTATTGAAACTTAAAATAGTTTCAAACATAAGATTTTATTAAAAGTTTGTATTAAATTAAATTCAATTCAATTCAATGATTCCAAATATGGTGGTAAGTATTTTATTTAAAAAAATATATCTACATTTTCATAATTTATATGAGAATAAAAAAAGGTAGAATAAATAGAATCCCGTGACTACTGAAATCACGCTCTTTAAAGGGAGGTCAACTAAGGATTTCTAATGTTGGTGAGAGTTTTCAAATGTGAATCGAATTTTTTTTTTCCAGGATGCTGTCTAGTACCTTGACTTGGTGGTACCCACAAAATTGGTGTATTAGGAGAGAAGGATTTCTTATATGAAAAAAAACCTCATCGGCCTCTTTGTAATGGACCACTGCGTCAGAAGCAATCAACCATAGAGGAAATATGTTCATAGCATGTTTCCTTTTACCCTCAAGGCAGCCATTTTTGACCTGCAAATGTTCAGGCACTACATGGGGAAACCAGTTGAACAACCATAGTGTTCAAGCGAGCAAATTATACATATAGTAGAACACTCCATGAACACAAAGACTTCGTACAAATATAGAACAAACTTAATATTTTTGTTTTCAGTGCTCATGAATATTCTTGGAACTTGATTCTTTTTGTGAAGTTCCCATTAATCTGTAAACTGAAAAGAAGACATGATAAAGACAACAGGGAATCAATCAGACATGTAAAGCCACAATTTTACTCTTAACACCACTTTATTACAGACCTCGCATTTGATCTCCTCAGTTTCTTTATTCCATTATTGAACAGTCACTACAGGCGTATTTCATTCTAGAATTAAAAAGTTAAATTACAGTAAGAAAGTGCTGCGGTGCACAAAGTAACGAGCTTGATGGTGTTCCTTCTCAGCAATTCTCTGATATATATATATATATAGCCAACCACTTTAGTAACAAGGAGTTGGATTTCTCAGGGCCTTCCAAACTGTTACTAAAATCAGCACAAAAGTGAAAGGTTCAGGTCTAAGCTTGCTTTATTCTCATCATTCTTCACAGCTTCCTTTCTTTGAGAAGAATCCACCAAGCTGGTCGACACAGCTGCAGCTGGGATCAGGTCTTTTAACTTCTCAGTCTCTGCCATGAAGTCTTCACGTTGAAATAAGGGCTTCCAGACAGTAACCTGCTTCATCTCTTCCTCTAGTTTTCTCTTCTTGTTCTTGCCATCTATCTCCGGTTTCAATGCGGGATCTGAGACATTCATTAGTCGATCACGAGCCTCGCGAATGCCTTTGATGAGCGCAAAGAATCTCTCTATTTTTTCTTCTTCATTCTCTTCATCAAGATCGTCACTGAAAAGTTTTCTCTTCTTGCTTGCACCATCCATGATGATGTTGGTTGTTGGATGCAGGGGCAAGCCAGGAAGCAGGCAGTCACAAGCAGAGGAAATGCACTTTGTAGGTTGCTTCTTCGATGCTTCTGGGAGACCCATACTTGTAGTCTTGTACACAAGGTCAGGGTCAAGCATGTACAGTGATTTTTCACTTTCCATCGATTGGCTTTTGATCCAATTTTCGTTGGACCTAAGCATCCCTCTTTTTCTATGTCAGTGCCATATGGATGATGCTATTGCTGTCACTATTAAAAAACAGAAAAGAAACAATGTCGTTTTGCTAGATATAATCTTTTACTGTTCAACTCTATAGCGAGAGTTGTTTGTATATTATAGTGTTATTTAACCTGTGGATGTTGTTTGTATTTCTGCATCTGTTTCTTTCTTTCTTTTCTCCCTTTCTTTCGTTCCTGAGGTTTCTTCTTTCAGTTTTTTAGTAAAAATAGTTGACGATATTCTGCCTTGAGAGTAGACACAAGTAATAAATAACAGATGATTAAAGGTACTTAAATGTATTTTTTTCAATCCCAGAGAATTATTTTGTTGTATATTAAAATCAATTCAACTTATTTAATGAATAAAATGTGACCAAGTAACCGATAAAGAAAACTACTCATTACAAATGACATTTTGTTGTCTCGTCAAAACATATAAATGTTGACTAATATGACTAACATTGAACTTAATATAATGAAATAGTTGAATAATTGAAAAATAAGATATTGAATGCTGATATCACGCATTGAACCGTGAGTCATATATTATTATTTTTTCAAAATAATGGATATATAGGTTTTTTAAACGGGTTTTCTTACTTAAACAAAATTCTAAGCGTAAATAAAAAAATATTTATGCAAGCATTTAATTAAATAAATTGAGAACCTTTTATATAAATAAATGAAGAAAAATCATTAACCATAACTAACAACAAAACTGGAAAAATCATGAGATAAATATAAATCAAGATATTTGATCTCATAACATGGAACATTTATTGGATGTGTTTACTGAATTTGTTTATTAAAATTAATAATTTATTCAATTAAACAATAATAGAAATAGACACATACATGAGATTTATTAAATAAAAGAAAAAAAAAATGCAAGGCTACACATATTAGAAATATTATCTAAAAATAATTTTTTTATTTTTAAAAATAAGTTTTATCTATATAAAAAATTATCGATAAATCAGAACAATATCTTAAAAAATTAAATAAGAAAACCTATTAAATGAAGGTATTAAAAAAAAACCTCTATTAAAAGAAGGCTAAATAAGAAAAATAAAAAATCATAGATGAAGGATATTAATCAAAACATAAATTAAAAAAAAAGACCTCTTAAATAAAGACATCAATTAAATAAAAACCAAAATTAGAATGAGTTGGTTTTTCAAGAAATAAATAAAACAAATGAATTAGGTTATAGCTCTGATTGAGTTTAATCAGTTGATTTTATTTTAATTAGATGATAAAAAAAGGTAACAATAGCAAATGAACATTTTTTTTAAATTATGATAACTTGAAAAAAAAACTTTGAAAGTAAAAAAAATGGATTAAAAAAGGATAAAAAAATCAACTCGAGTCAACCTAAGGTAGCGTGATAGACATGTAACTTAGGTAATAAGAGGCAAGTTAACCCATGTTAATCCATAAAAACCATGGTCCAGGTCATATGATTAGAATAACTCGATAGAAAAGAAAATAAAGAAAACCACAAAGCCAATCTTTTTTTTCAAAATAATAAGGCTAAATTGAAAAGAAAATCTTTTTTTAAAAATAATAGGGTTAAATCGAAAAGAAAAATAACTTTAACAAAAAAAAAAGAATAAAGACCAAATTGGAAAAAATAATACACCATAAACTCGGATTGAATGATGAAATTGAAAACCAACAAAACTTTTACAAAATATTAGGAAAACAAATTAGAAATCAAAAGAATACGTATCGAATTGGAAAAAAAATAATATATGAAAAATTGCAATTGGATGAAAAAATTAAAAACAAATAAAATTTTAATAAAAGGGCCAAGAACATAAACTAGAAATCAAATGAATAAGGACTGAAACTAAAATACAAAAAACAAAGAAGGTCGTCCTATAATTTCTTAGGGAGGAAAGAGAAAAGATGGAAAAACAAGAAACCCTGCCGACAACAAAGCGTGTCACCTCCGCTGACACGCGCGACAATAGGAGGAAGAGGACGCAGTAATGCTTTTAACATGATCTAGAGGCATCGCGTGGTACTGGTGCCTCACATGCACTAACAACTTTTTATATTTAATATTAGTTAATCATCCTAAAAAACCCAAATTACCCTCAATAATTTGAAATTACCAAAAAATTTATGTGAAAGGATAAAAAAACCTTTAGACTAATGGCTGATATTTTCTTGATTACAAGGATAAAGATGTCTTTTAATGTATTAAAAAAAATGAAAAGACAATAATACCATTGGTCATCAATTTTTTTAAAAAACATTTTGGGGTAATTTATTCATTTTACTATTTTGAAAAGATGCATATACCTCTGTACAATCCTTTAATTACCAATGAGCCATGATAAAATACTAAATTACTTCTAAATCCAAGATATCTCATTTTTTTAAGGGAAAAAAGTAATTTCATTATAGCATTGAATAGTTTTTTTGTGTTTGAGTGTATAGTATTTTTGCTACGCTTTTTAGAGTTTTTGTAACAAGAAAATTAGTTGCGCCATATTATGGGTAGATTTCAAGTTATGTTTTAATGTAAGACAAGAATATGTTCAAATTATGAATATATTTTTTTGCATCATGAGAAACTTTAATTGAATATAAAAAATTTGTTGCATGTGTTTAATAAAATAAAGTAAAAATTATATGAAATAATCGATCATAAAAAGATTTATTAACACTAACTAAAGACTAAAGCAGGAAACTGAAAGATATTTGGTTTCGTGACACAATATATTCTTCAACTAATTCTTTTATTTAATTATATAGAAATAAAAATAGATTTTTCATTACAAATGCAATAGTTTAAATTTTGTAAAGATAAACCTAATTGTTAGTAAAAATTATCTCTCTCTCTCTCTCCTTTTTTTTTTTTTTATCAATGTATCTTTCTTAACAAAAAAAATCTTTCTATAACTATCTTGTTTATTGTGTAAAACTATAAACAATTAAAATCAAGATTTAAAAAAATTCTAATGATATGAAATAAGTTAAAAATATATCTTTATAATCAAAATCTGTATTCTTTGTTTTTTGACAAAATATTTTTTATCACAAATTTTATTTTTAAAATAAAAGGTTATCATAATATTAAAAGGTAAGTTTTAATAAAACACAAAAATATAATAAAATGATGAGTTGATAAATTTTAACGTGAATGTATTAGAAAATATAACAATAATAATGTTTAGAATAAAAAATAAAAAATATAATAAAAGTATTAAAATAGATATTTCATCTATATTTAGAAAATCATTCATATTAGATTCATAGACGCTAATATCATTTAAAAATAAAGGCATAATTGGATAATATTTAAAAATTATTTAAAAGATCATTTTTAAAAACAATTCAATAAAAAATGTGAAAAGAGAAAAAAACAACGGGATTAAAAAAATAAAGGGTCAAGCACACATGGCTGGATATGCATGCACTCTATTAAGGAGAAATGATCTTCCCAATCTCTTATTTATTTTCTCCAACATTGAAGCGAAAACCATATCTATTAAGTTTCATTTAACAAAAATGAATTTACAGACACTAAAATTATAATTATTGGTAGTCAAAATATGACCACTTAAAAGCACTCTCTCCTCAAACTTTTTTGATAATCTTCTCTCGCCTCCCCCGAGACCAACAGACTAGAACACAAATGAAGTTAGGGACAAAAACAAACATTTTAAGTGTAGAAGGGGCTAAATTAGAAAAATATTTAATTGAGGGACAATAATCTAGATTTACATGCATTTTGCATTTTGAATAGTAAAAAATGAGAAAAGGCTGCCAATTAATGGAAATATGGAATTTGGTTCGTATTTGATTTAATTTTATCTTTTGCAATAATTTATTACTTTCCCATGAAAAATCAACATGTCATTAAATATGATTAAATCTCGAACAATTTCATATACCTCAGGCAAGCACAAACATGTAATATAAAAGAATAAAAAATCTAGGACAATAACAAAAAAAAACTTTTGAGCACAAAAATGAAAGGAGCTGTAGCTTTAAGATTAAAAAACAAAATAAAAAAAAAATTACAAATCAAGAAGGAAATATACCAATGCCACAATACTTATGAATATAGTAATGTGAGAGGATGAATAATGATTCTATAATAAAACAATAATTTTTTTTTTTTTTTGTTAACTAGTTTGTTGTCTGTGTGATACCGCAGGGAACGTTTTTGTAATGTTATTAAACTCGGCCTAACCCGATGGGTCAATCTAATGACTTTCCTACTTAGCCCATGCTTATGCCAGGTTTCAAACTAAATTGAAGGAGAATTGATCTAATATAATTTAGTCTATCTAACGGTCAACTAGCAATTCAATCACCTAATAAAACACGATTTCACTTAAAAAAAACTCAAAACAACTTTGTTTTAACTTTTATTTTAAAAACAATTATTGAAATGATGATATAACCTAAATAAACTCATTTTCAATTTGAAAACACTCTTATATTTATCCAAAACCCCAAAATAAAATAAAATCAAACCAAACAAAAATTTTCAAGCCATATTCTATTTTTTTCAAGAACATGAATGATACAAAACACTTTAATGGAACCTTTTTTTGTCAAAAGGAGCCAATTGACACAAAGATCGACCTTTTTTTATAGTAGAAATGTTAATAGCCTATCGCTTTCTCTCTCATCTTTTATTTTCGATGACTCTCACCCCTCTTAAATTCTAGGGTTTAAAATATTATACAAATAAAATTTAGTACTTAAATGTGAATTTCTAAAAAACTAAAGACTAAAAATAAAAAAAATAAAAACTATATGGACCAAAATATAGTTTTCCACGAATATGAACAACAAAAAAAGAAAAAAAAGGTTGTATTTTATTTCCCACGTTAGATTTGGTCTCTTTTGTTTGAATTTTGTTAAATTGATAAAATTAAATTATATTTTGCAAAATTTCAAGGAAAAGACAACATAGTATGCAAGTTGTAGCAAATTATGAGTTTTTAAACAATATAAATATTAAAAAATAAAATTAAAAATAATAATTTAGTGGTCAAAACGAATAATTTTTGCAAGTATTAGAAAAGAAAAAGGGGAGGGGAGCTAGAATCACTCATTGTAGCTTTCCACGATGTATCCAAGTCTGACACCACATTGAAAGAAACTATATTTTATTTATTTTAGTTTATTTTGTAATTAATGTTTTATTATTGTGCAAGACTATAATGGAGGGTTGAAACTTCATGAACAATCTAGTAAAATTATCTTACCGAATTCTTAGAAAGAAATTATTCGAGATTGAAACATCCATTGCAAGGAAATTATGTTAATTTGAAGAGGCTTTTTCTCTCATGCCACTCTCTCTCTCTCTCTCTCTCTCTCTAAAGGGAATTCAAAATACCAGTGGAATTTTCTTAATATTTCTGTTCCTGCAGAGCACTACGTAAGCAACAAGCAAAAAAAAGTATCGAACACGCTTCAGAGTTACACAAACTGGTATGTGCGCGCAGACAGGAAGATGCCAGATCGAGCACGTTCGGAGATTATTCCAATCCTACAAAGAAAGTCCCCTGTCCGTTTATGTCTGCCTGGAGAACTTGTTAGTAGCTTTATTCCTCTTCTGATCAACCACCAGTTTGGCCAAAAATTCTCATCTAACTAGGGATCCTGCAGCTCACACCCCATCGTTTAAATATTCAAGCACATCAAGTCACAGCACAAGAAGTCAGTACAGATGCATGTGTTCACTGCAATATCGCCACTTGAGCAGATGCTCGAAGGCAGAATGTTTTCAAGCAACACTTGAGGAACTTGCATCAAGCTTATGCCTCAAGGATGGCAGGATGCTCTGGAGTTCATCCAGCAATCATGCATATCATCACACAAGATGATCATGCCCATCACAGTTGAGAGAGTATGGCTAATGATGATTCTTTTAAGAAAGGTGAGAAGATAAATGTCAGGGCATAAGAATGTCAATTGCATAGAGGATGCAGAGTGATGGAAACTCAACCAAATTTATTTTTACTGTTCTAAAAATAAATAAAGAAAAATTTAGAAAGTAATTTCTAGAAAATCATTTTTCATAACACAAACGGGGGGGATGATGATTCAACAACAAATAACGGAAGTAAGTCATGGCAGCACTTCAAATTAATGGTTCAAAGTTGCGTGCTGCGCCAAAATTAAGGTAATGGAAAACTGCATAAACCCGGGTATTCTTTGTGAAATTAAGAAGATATGCAATACTCATGAAAATGGGTTAGTTATAAGTTAAAAGTCAAAATCCTCCATCATATTCAACCAGAAGCTTTTTATTAGAAAACTATATATCCCCCACCATGAGAACGCCTAACGCAACATTATTTGAGCATAACCTTCTTAATAGGAAACTGTCTTTCACCATGAACATGTCTTTTACGATCTCTAACCATGATGATTCTACAACATGCATCAAAAGCCACTAAAAATCGTCAGGTTTTGAAACTAACCAATACACCTGGGAAGCGAATAGTAATGAAGTATGTTATAAGTTAAACCCTAACAAACCACAAAGTTTGTTACGGGTGAAAATCCTCAGAGTCCGAAAACACAATAACTAAATCTTTCTACAACATGCTTCCTGTCTGTTCATTTTGAATGATCTAATGTATCCGTTTGGCGATAGGCGGTGAAGGTGAAGGGGTTTGCATTAGGAGGGCTGTGTCAATGAAATCTTGAAAACTATCAGAGAAATACATATCAGAACTTGAGAGGGACTAAAGGATCCATAATTCAACAGCAGATTCAGTGGTGCAGCCTGTCCAGCTAATTAATAAAGATTGGTTTAGGGACTCCAGCAAAATCATTCCTTGAAGTGATTGAACAGAAAACTGCTAGCTTCCTGAGTGTGGGCTCCTGGACAGTTGTTTCCCTGGCTTACAAAAAAACACGACACTTGACTCTGTTTCTCTCCTTCCTGGAACAACTATTATTGGGACTGGAGAGTCCAAACATGAAACATGTTTTATTTGAGAGTGTGTAAGCGTTCTAGGACTGCAAACATGTGGTGTACGAGAAAATTCAAAGACCAGAAACGAGAATGACGGGCACCGAATCTATCTACGTCATTGCATATGCAAAGCTGACGTATGCTTCTTCACACCATTCCATGCGCCTTTTTTTTTTTCTTTACCGACTTCATAAATTCTTAATTATTCTTGAAAAAAGATTCTGCAGGTGTAGAAAAGGCAAACACTAGAATAAAGGAGTGTTTATCGATGCATATCAAAACAGCATCCAGTAAAATTGACAGATGTTTGACTCGTCTTTTATTTTGAATTATTTTTTTAAATAAAATAATTACATATATAAGTATTTTGAACGTGTTTTTGTTATTAAAAAAGTTTTAAGTAAAAATAAAAAAATTTATACATACAATCATTGGAAACTGTATGGGTTAATAAATGAAAAAAAAAACATATATTGCTTTTTTTGTGATTTTTTATTTTAATTTTTTTAAAAAAAGAGTTTTAAAAAGAAATTTACTCTATTATGATGTTGTGATTTAGGAGCGCTATAGAATTTAATACTAGTTTTGTAAATTGTATTTAGTGTAATTGTACTTTGAGATCTTAAGTATTACTCTCCTTGATTTTGTAATAAATCTTTAATCCGTCAACTTTTGGGAAGTAAGTAATTTGCTAAACTACATCAATTTATATATTATTATCTCTATTTTATTTTTTTATTTCTCTTTTATTTTATACTTTACATATTATTTTAAATCCAGCATAAATCCCTAAGATTTTTTTTATTCATAATTTTTTTAAAATTTTTAGCTATTTTCAAATTACTTTTTTAATTAGGTTTTAGAGTTTTGATTTGATTTGGTTTTAATTAGCTAAGTTAGTTTAACATCTATTTAAATTGTTTATAAATTTAATTCACAAGGCGCATATTAATAAGTTATTTTGATTTAAAAATTTAAAGTTGTTAAAAGTAAAATTTTTAAAATATAATTTATATTATTTATTAAGACAGAGACTTGGTCCAACATTTATGTTTTAAAAAGTTTCAGTGGTCAGGTCGCCTAGTTTTGCGGATGATAATTGGTCTGGACCGGTGAATGATGGGCACATGCAATCAAGTTCAAACTCCCGTGTAGAACATGTACACCACGGTCCACCACTAATTGTTTGATCAAGTAGATGCAAATTCATTAAAATTCTCAGTTTTAACTTTACCATTTAGCAAGATTAGATTCTCCAAAAAAAAAAAAAAAAAAAGAGAGAGAGGCTAGATTGGTAATTACCTTCGAGCATACCAAGGGGATTCTTTTGCACTTTCCAGCACCCTTGATGATAAGACTGGGGAAAGACAACCATCTAGGTGGTGGCCCAGTGATAAGAGTTTGGAATCAAAAGGTTTGCTCTCTCTGTGGTCTCAGGTTCAAGCTCTATGGTTGCTCATATGATGACCACTGGAGGCTTACATGGTCGTTAACTTCAGGGCCCGTGGGATTAGTTGAGGTGCGCGCAAACTGGCCCGGACACCCACATTAAACTAAAAAAAAAAAACTGGGGAAAGACTTCGTTACATGTACCAAATTAACATTAACAACAAAAAACCTAAAAGATTAGATTGGTAGTACTGTTGACCATACCATATGTTTTGCCAGTATACGAATTAATAGATTAATTTGAATTGATTAAATATATTATTGTTCAAATATTTATATAAAAAATAATATTTTTAGTGTTTATTCAAGCTATCTTTTGACTTATTAAGTTGATTGGATCATATCAAATTAATTTTGGTTTGATTTTTTTGAATTAAAAAAACATTAATAACATTTAAGAATTTCTTTTTATATTAAAAAAGTAATTGAACTAACAACATAGCACGGGGTAAACTTTCTCCTTAGTCATTTTTATTTTACAATAAAGAATGACTAGCACAGCTCATGGAGGCCGACATAGGGTGATGGTGGGCTACTACATTAAAGTGAGTCCAAGACACGAAGATTAAAGGAGTGACCCAGAGAACTTTTCAAGAGAAATCGTCTGATAACAACAATAAAAACAGTATATAATGTCACTCATAAAGACTTCGAATCACCGGGGGCGGGGGGCGGGGAACAAGAAGAAGAAGACCGAGGCAGTGAGAGGCCAGGAGCCCACAATGAGGTGATTGGTGTGGAGTTAATTTGCTGGAGCATTGTTCACAATGGGGCGATGCGATTGAAGGGGTCAATTGATTGCTTTCCTTTCGGCTGTATAGTCGTTTTTTATCACTCAAAAATAAATAAACAAACCATCGAATACTTCTTTTCTCCATGACCGGAGGTATAATAAACCACCTCCATCCAAGCATCCATTGGTGAAATACTTCTTTTCTCCATGACCGGAGGTATAATAAACACCTCCATCCAAGCATCCATTGGTGAACATGTAATTAATCAAAATAACAAGGCCAAGGAGGTAGAAAATAAAAAACAAGGAGAATGAAAGGGTAAGAGAATTTTGTAGCTTAAATAGGAAAAATGTCTCTTTCAGGGGAGAGAGGGCTAGTTGTTCTACATGTGTAATGACCCATATACAAAACTAACATATGAAATATATTTATCACAATACTACTGAGGTCACACTTCAAATTAGGACTCCAAGACACTTTGGTTGGTAGCAAAGTCCTTCTCAGTAAGGAGATATTTATCTTATCAAGTTAAAGCCTAGTCGTTTTAAAGCTTAGAAAAGTTTGTTCAAGGTTTAAGAAAAGTCCTTCTCAATAAGAAAATTCTTATCTTACCAAGTTAAAACCTAACTATTCTAAAACTCAAGAAATAAAAAATATTTTATTTGAAATTTTGGTCAAATCCTAATGGATAATCACAAACTTGTTGTGATACCTATTAATTGATTTTTTTGTATTTTTCAAAATATAATGAAAATACAATTTTTATTTTTTGTATTAAATATGCATGAAAATTTTAGAGTTTGGCCATATGCACATAAAATAAAACATATTTTTTTTTTGGAATCAGGAAATGTTTTAGAAATTTTTGGAATTTTTTTGAAATTTTGGCAAAAAACGAGTATTTTTAATTTCGGGTCAGTGTCTTATAAAATAAGTTTACAACACCGATATTGAGTGAAATAATTAGAAAAATATACAAGGGACCCATAAATATTTAAAAATTACCCTTGAAAGTTTTTAGAATTTTTGAAAATTTATCCAAGGTTTATTTGGCAAAAAAACATATTTTCTCTTTAAATGAAGTTGTCAAAATAGGCTTGAGGGCATGTTTGTCAAACACACCCTTAAGCCAAAAAAACCTTTATCAAAATACTTGCCAAACAAACAAGACCTAACTTAATTGACCCTAAGCCAAACCGATCGGGCTGACCCGAAATCAATGGTTTGACCATGAACCAAACCTAAAACTTTAGTTTAACCCAAAACAAACCAAAACAAAGTAAATATCCAAAAACATATTCAAATAAAAAAAGACACGAAAGACATAAAATTTCTTGACAAAAACATATCAACACACACACACAAAATGAAGAGCACGATGAATGTTCTTTGTGAACCCAGAAAATGCAACTCTCATCATCGACCAGATATAGCAAAACCAGGGGCACAAAGAGATTATAGATCATGCAATGGTTAATAATCTAGCACTTATTCACTTTGATTATCATTAAGACATCATGACTTGACCAACGATGGTTTTAGTTTAAAACCAAAACTTTAAGGTTAAAATCATGAACAACATGTTATTAAGGCAAAAAAAAAAAAAAAAACCTAGATTACTGGCTAACGAGGTCATGCGAAGTGGTTAGTGCTAAGAAATGGATCAAAATTAGTCCAAATCATATAGTTAAGGCAATGTTCTTCCCAATAACATTACCTAAAAAAAATACAGAAACCTAAAAAACTCAATATGACAAATATGCAACCAGACCGGAAAAAAAATGCACTAAGAGCCTAGAGAATGTACTAACCTTAGCAACTAAAGCTTAAGCATATTGAAAACAACTTATTTTAACTATTAAAATAATAAGAATTACGGAATCAAAGGCAGAACAACAAACATAGCATATATCCTATAGAAGGCCAAAAACATATTCCAACACTATTTCATAGGGGTTTTTTTTTCACATTGTTAACCATAAACAAACATTCATTTGGCTTAAACAAACTCAACTAACCACTAATAATGGTCTCAGAACATCAAAAACAGACAACAACCAAACCTTCAACATGTATTGCTATAAAGACTTCATTCACTACCTTGAACAATCAAAACAAGCTAAAAATGTATATCAACATAATATTTATCACCTCAGAGACAAAACTAAACATCCAAACTAAATCTTGAACAACACTTATGTTGTTACTCAATTTTAGACCCCACGTGCTGGAGACGGTGTATACCTCTTTTGAACCAAGTGTAGGAGTTTAGCTCATATTTGCAGGTAGATTGACAAAAGCAGAAAAGAAAGAAATATTTTTCGAACCCTGTTTGGGCTGTTTTCTACCCTCTTTATCCTTTCCCTTTGCTGCCAAAATCATCAGGTTTCTTAGACTGACTAGGAGTCTTCATAATGCTAAAATCGTTCCTTCTTTATCTTGTTCTTAAGGTTGGATAAATCCCTTAGAATTTGCACTAAAAAAATTGATTCTTCTTCTGTTGCAATTTTTTGTTCCAACTTAGGCTCTGATTCTGACTTGGTTTCATATGATATCTGATCATTCTAGCTATATTCTGTCACTCATGACATGTTGAAGAATTGACCTACATGTTTATTGGGTCCTGGGGCTCACTGTTCTTATGGCAAACTCTCAGTCAGATTTGGATGCTCGGCATTGTCAGATCAGGAAACCCTTTTTGACCAACTAGATAGCGGCCAGATTTTGTTCTTTAAAATGAATTTATCTCACTTTTAACCCTTCATGAAAGCTGTAGACTTGTATGCGTAGATGAATTTAGGTTTTTCAATCTCCTGATTTTGATATCAGAAGCTCAAGATATTCCCATGAGAATATCTAATGAGAAAGTAGAGATTTCTATCGTGAAAAGGATTCTGACCCGAGTTTTGCACTAAAGAATCTGCTTCTATCATAAATTTGTTGTTCACAGTCCTTAGGTTAGACCCTCAGTCCGATTTGGGATGCTTTACATTGGCAGTTTCCGAATCAGATCAGGAATCCTCTTTTTTTTTTTATCAAATGTAAGAATATTACATATCAAAAATACGCTAGAGACCAGCAATACAAGAAAAAGGGAACAAAGTCCCTTGAACAAAACGTAAGCAAGACAAGCTTGCTGAACAGAAATCAGAGGGAACAGGCTCCCTTAAACAACCATAAGCAAGACAAGCTTGCTGAAATAGAACAATCAAAGGGATCAGGAATCCTCTTGACCAACCAGGTTACGGCTACATTCTGCTCTTCAAAAAGAATTTATCTCATTTTGGATCCCTCATGAAAGTTGTAGTTCTACAAGTGTAGATGAATTTGGGTTTTTAAATCGTCTGGTTTTGATAACAGAAGCTCAAGATATTTCCTTTTGAAATCTAGCGTGAAAGTAGAGAATCCTGTCGCAAGAAGGTTTCCAGCCGAGTTTGGTTGCAATTTTGTTCTTCAAAAAGAATTTATCTCACTTTAAACCCTTCATGAAAGTTGTAGACCTGTATATGTAGATGAATTTGGGTTTTTGAATCTCCTTATTTTGATATCAGAAGCTCAAGATACTCCCATGTGAATATCTAATAAGAAAGTAGAGAATTCGATCGCGAGAAGGATCCTGACCCATATTTTGCACTAAAGACCCTATTTATGTCACAAATTTTGTTGATTATTCTTAGGTCATACTTTCAATCATATCGGGATGCTCGGCGTTTGTCAGTTTCTGAATCAGATCAGGAGATCCTTTTTGACCAACCAGCTTGCAGCCAGTTTCTGTTCTTTAAAATGATTTTATCTCACTTCGAATCCTTCATCAAATTTGTAGTCCTGAATGCGTAGATAAATTTGGGCTTTTGAATCGCTTGATTTAGATATCAGAAGCTCAAGATATTCCTATTTGAATATCTAGTGTGAAAGCAGGGAATCCTGTCGTGAGAAGGATTTTTGCCCGAGTTTGCAGGGACACAATTGCAAGATGCTTAAAGTTTGAAAACCAATTGCAAACCAATTTGAAGCCCCTTTTTTGGACCAAGGACTAAATGGAAAAGGTGCAAAAATAAAGGAGTTGATTGAAGATAAAATTAGAATAAATTTTGCCGGATGAAGAAATTAAAGAACGGGGATTAGATCAGAAAAGGAAAATAAGATAGTTGATCACGTTTTGCTCTCATTTTTACGATGTCGTACTACCTTTTGTTTTGACACAAACCACACAGCCCCTTGATGAAAATATAATTAACATAACACTGTCCATTTGCATTGTGAGAATAGTGCCTCCCCGTCTGCAATTCTTTCCTTTTTCTCAGCACAGCTATCTTGGTTGATTTCTTCCTTTTATCTGTAATTTCCTGTTTGGTTTCCATGTTTCTCTCGCTTGATTGGAGAGCTACAGACCATGTTTTTTTTGCCTCAGTTCAAAGGAAATAGCTAGTGCCTCTTGGTCCCAGCTATGGAAGGAAAAAAAAGGAGTCACACCATCCTCTAATGACTGGAAAGAAATCACTTATGATCATAGAATCAGAATCAAAATATTTTAGTTTCCTATTTTTGCTTTATTTGATCACCCGGGGTTACATCCTAGAATTAATGTAATATTTGTTTCCTAATAAGAGCTGTGATTAGGCTATATAAGCCTCCTCTGCTGGGAGGAAAACGGGGGAAAAAGAGAAAAAGGAGCAAGAAAGAGAGAGAGCAGAAAAACAAAAAAAAAAATGGAAGAGACAGTGCGAGGAGAGGATAGTGCAGATAACAGGGGAACATAGGGGTTATTTCTTTGATCCTTTTGTCACTATGAAAGAAAAGAAAAGGGAAAACAGAAAGGAAGGAGGTGGAGAGTAGAAAGTAGAGAAAACAAATGGAAAATATTAGGTTTTCTTAAGATTATCAAAAGCCAAAACAAGCAGGGACTGCCTTTCGGTCTCTGCTCCATTCCCTGCAACAAGATCTGCAGAAAAGAAGACAAAACCGAAGCTAAAACCAGTAAAGAGAAAGGGACGAAGACACAAAGCTAAACACAAGAGACAGACGCAAACAGAGAACAAAGGGAGAAGGGATGGAACAGACGAACACGGACAGACCAGCCAGCGCGCCTTCAACATCGCTGCAGCTCCTTCGTTTTTCTCCAGGTCTATTATTCAGTTTCTCCATGCATTTCTTAGTTGCATGTGTTATTGTTCAAGTGAAATTTAATTCACTTAAACAGTGATCAGCCAAGGCATGCGTGAGGAAACTCACGCATGCCTTTGTGCCCAGCCGGGTCACTGGTTTGGGCCAGTGACCCGGCTAGGCCTGCTGGGTTCAGCCCAGCCACACGGGTCGAGCTGGACCCAGCCCCCTAAAAAAACGAGTAATATCGTTTTTTTTTTTGTATTTTTTTTGTGATTTTTTTTTGTATTTTTATATTGTAAAAATACAAATCTCGTATTTAGAATACCTGGTTTTCAACGCAATGTGACATATATATATATATATATATGTTTGCATGCATACGGCCAATACCCTAACATGTTTTGAACGTTTTGTTATAAAAAAAATATTGTAAGTTTCAAAAATGTATTTTCGCATGGATTTCTTAAACACAACAAAAAAATTATTTTCGTGCATTTCTGGATTTTACAACATGTTTATAAAACTCCAAAGGGTATTGGCCAATATTTCAAAAAATACAAAAAATCTTATTTTAGGGGGAATTCATCTATTATTCACGTTAATGTTTGGATAAGGAAATCCTAAATGAATGAATATCCAAAATATTATTGGTAATAACTTGTTATTATTCATTGTTAATGTTTGGATAAAGAAACCCTAAGTGGTAAATATCCAAAATAAGTTTTTAGGAATAATAAGTCATCACACATCCTTGAAAGAAGTCTTGATTATAATTGAGGATATTTTAATTTTTGACTCCACGGTTTACGAGCTGTGATAATATGAAACACTAAAGTAAAAATAGGCTTTTAAAACGCCTTGAATTTCCTTAGATTTCTAAATTTTTGTCCCTCCTCCTTGCGATTTACGAGTCGCAAACTCTTGAAATACTAAGGGAAAAATGAGCTTTTAAAGCACATGGAATCTCCTTGGATTTCCATCTTAATAAATTTAGTTTGAATCAAACACAGATTTCAAGAGATCTGTATTGGTTCTCCTTGGCATTTTGTAGACATATCTAAATGTATGATCCATATTGGTCAAGGGTTCTTGCTTTTAGACTTTGAACACAGATCCATCCATCATAACAAACCTATCCTAGGAAAACTAATTAAGAGAACACCAACACCATAACAATTATAAGGCAAACTAAACATCAAGCAGTTTACCTTAAGTAGGGTGTACTAGGGGTGTTAATACCTTCCCTTTTACGCAACCAGTCACTTGCTTTAAACACACATATGCATACTAAAACATGACATGGTTAAACATAAAAAGCAAACATCCATTGCATTTAAACTAACAAAAAGCTTTAAGAAAAGGCATAAAGGACACTCAATGCAGAAGATAACAATGAAAACAAAATGGAAAGGGAGGGGATGTGCTCATTAAACTACATCCCCTTATCAAAGTTGAAAACTTACCTCATCTAAAGATGTTGCCTCCTTGGTTTCTTTCCTTGAGTGATGGTGAGTGTGGTCATGTAGTTGTGTGTCTGAGAGTAAGTAGAGAGCTTGGTAACAATGGTGAGGATTTATGGTTCAAAAGGTAACCTCTCTTTTGGTTCTTTTTATTCTCCCCTCCTTTTTTCCCCTTTTTTATGGTCTTTTGCCTCCATTTTTAAAAGGCCATAGGGATCCTTGTTTTGGGTTGTTGGACCATTCTCTCCCATTGATGTAGAAGAATCAATCATATCCATCTATTAAGGCTACGGTTCAGGCTTTGTAGTGTTGTAGAGTCGACGAAAAGGGTATATTAGCCAGCCTAGTTGGTTGGGGCATGGGTTTTGACTTTTTTGTAGCAGCACTTTCAAGGCTATAAAAAAACTTATATTTTGTCTAGGTAGGAGTACAACATTCAAGGTGTGAGGGGGTACATTTATTATCTTGTTCAAAGAAGAGATGAGGGTGATTTTGAACTTGAAAGATGGCAACAAAACCAGCTTTCTCGATGCTTTTAGGGAGGAAAAAGATCTATATAGCCAGACAACAAGTCGTCTAAATTTGTTTTTATTTTTTAATATTTGGACTTATCAAAACGGTGTTGTTTTGGTCAAAATGCATCGTTTTATTTAAATGAAATGAAGTCGTTTTGATAACCTTTGGTCATTTAAGGTTCTAAAATTGAGATTTGATCAAAAGTCAAATTAGTCCCTGATTTCTTGACTTCTTTTAATTGCACTTGTAATTACCTTATAACTTTTAATTTTACGCAATTTCACCTTAGTCAAACTAAAACACTGAACCCGAAGTTCAACATCTTTTCTATTTTAGTTATTGGTTTCTAATTTATACAAATTGATCCTCAATTGACCATTTAACTTTCAATTTTCTTCAATTTGACCCCTGATTTCAATCCCTAGTGTTTCGCATGTTTTACAAGTTGGTTATTGGTTTCTAATTTCTTTAATTTGATCTTTAATTGACCATAAACTTTGATTATTTTGCAATTTCATCCTTGATTTCACCTAATTAAGTTTGGAAAAATTAAATTTTATCCTCTAAAATTCTAATCTTCTCAATTAAGCTCAAATTAAGTTTCCAAACTTAATTTTTTAAAGGCAAACGACATGTATTTTTTTGAAGAAAAAAAATCAAACGACACATTGCTTGTTGTGGCAAATGACACATCATTTACTGCCTATAATTTAGCTATTATTATGGTGGCTGGAAAATCAAGAGAATGTTTTTTCATGTAAAAATTATCTTTAAGTCCATTTTCACCTTAAAACACTTAATAGCACCCTTACACCCAAAACCAATTTATCAAGCAAAAAAAAAACCCAAAAACAATCTAAAAATACAAAATCAAATCGAGAAAAATTCTTTCTTGAGACCGATCTATGTTTTCATACAAGATGAAAGTCAAAAAACACTATTATCGAACTTCTGTAATCAAATAAAACCCTTTAATACTAAACTTAGTCAATTTAGTTGTCAAAATCATGACAATGTACCGAGAACCTTTTTTTTCTTTCATCATTTTCCAATGAATTTCTCTTTCCTCTCTCAACCCTGTTAGTATTAGTATGCTCTTACACATTAATTGTTAGACCTTATTGGATACTTTTGTGACGTTAATTTGTGATTTCTGATGAGAGTGTTTGGAAACTCTTTTCTTTCTTTCTTGCAACAAATAAACTCTTTTATTGCCGATTTTAATGCGACTTCTGTTTATATCGATGATTCTTTAATGTACTTGTTCTGCGGTTTGCCTGTTTACATGCATTCTGTGATCATTTGAATCACAACCAATAAATCCCCATCAGTTAAGGTAAAAGAGATATGCTGAATGCATTCATTGCACTAAACATGTTATATATACAAATATGGATGTTTGGATAATGAAAAAAAAAGTTTGAAATTGCCGGACTCTTCAGAAGGGATTTTTTTTATATATAATAAAGCCATTAGCTCTTCAGATGGGATTGGATGGAGAAAAGATTCGAAAAGGCTCTAGCTAGCAGTTGAGTCAACAGTAATGCATGTCATTATTCAAGATTGATCCGGGAATGCCCTCCATCAAGCAAGAAACTGGAGGAATGGTTAGGGTTTGTGAATCTCCATATGCATTCCAACAATATGGATCCAGTACTGAATATCCTTCAGCAGGAAGAAGCTCAACATCTGAGAGTGTTATGTTGGTACATGGGAGTGAGTCACTGCACGCAAAATGCATTGGCGGGCTTCGAATATTGTAAGTTCCCTTTATGTTTTCATAGAGAATTTCTGATACTGAAACGGCAGATGTTTGGTTGGCGCACCTCTTGGTGAGGCAGTAGAATTGGTCAATTATAATCGGATTCCTGACGTTGTCCATGTGAATATTACTGAAAGTTATTCCTGATACTGCTCCCGATCCACCTTGCCATGTCTTGATCCTAACTCCATTATCCGAGACTCTAATCACCGAGTCCCTGACTGTGATATTGGAAACACAGGCTCGTGAATTGTGATTTCCTAGACTCCCGATGCTGGTTTTAATACGATCAAAGGGGAAATTTGCAAAAAGATTAGCCTGCAAGTCCATGAAAATGTGACAGACCAAATTCCAAGATTAGAGCCTTATATATAACATTCTGTACATACCTGATTCCATGACTCGGTCCACATGTGATGTTCTCTATGTCCACATCAAAACAACCTGACCCTATTGATACACAATCATCGCCTATGAACAGGTGAATATTGAACAATTTGATGTTAGTGAGCTTTTGAGGGAAGCTGTTAATGGAAATGAGAAAGATTTATATGTTCTGACTAACCGTTAGAGATCACTGAATTATATATCCCAACACCATTGGTGTTCTCTATATGAATTCCATCAGTGTTGGGACTTAAGGCAGGAGCGGTAATGTGAATTGATTCTACATGAACATTCTTGCAGTTGTCAAATCTGAGGTTGAACTGTGGGCTATTCTTGATTTTAAGTCCATGGATAGTTAGGTTTGAGCTCATGAAGAACCTTATGGCCTGCATTTCAAATGTTAGGTTTTACTGAAAGAATTCAATAATATTTTGAATTGGGCGTGAAAATAAAAGGTTCAAGTGTAGATGACTTACAGTTGGACTATCACAAGGTCCAGGCATTGTTGTTCCATTTATTCCCTGTGCCATAAACGTAAAGAATCACTAACACAAAGCCGACCCAAGTTTTTCAGGCTGTAAAGAGTTTTTCAAGAAATGGCTTGTGAGTGATGCTAGTTTTTTATCATATATTTACAAAATTAATGAGCTCCATTTATTCCTGACATGAATCACTAACACAAAGCCGACCCAAGTTTTTCAGGTTGAAAGAATTGTTTCAGCAGTACCTTGTGGGGTTTACAAGGAAGATCCCACCATTTCTCTCCTCTGCCATATATCACACCACCTCCTTGAAGTGACATTTCATTTATTCTGTAGAATACAAGCCATTGACGTCTGCTGTTCTTCTGTGGCCAAGAATCAGGTCCATCAGGTGGCATAAGAGTCCCATCAACCTTCTCAATGAACAGAATATAACCAAGCAATTACCAGAAATAGTAAGTCTTTTCAAACCTTAAAAGGCACAAAGAACAACCTGACATGACTGGCAAATAATATTACCTGAAACACTAGACCATCTTTGCAAGGACCAGAGAAAATTGTAGATTGGATCATGAAATCAAAACCATAAGGAACAAGGATGACAGCAGGATCAACTTGGTTGCAGGCCGCATCCCATGCCATCTTGAACGCGTCCGTATCATCTATTATACCATCACCTATAGCCCCAAAATTTCGTACATCAAAAACTCCACTAGAGTTATAGCCACTCCCATCTGAAGGATCAGCGGGCTCAGGTGGAGGAGTGGGAGGTTCGGAAATTGTGGATGATCTGTGATTTTTATTGTGTTTGTGGTGTTTTGTATGGTTATGCCACCTAGCTTGGGTGCAAAGGAAGAAGCAAATGAAAGAAATGCCAAATTCTAGTAAAGAGAGACGAGAATGCTCCATGTTAAGTTCAACTTGGTAGAAGTCTTAAATGGTGGAAACAAAAGAGAACTCTTCTAGAGTCTTTCCACTTGCCGGACCTCAAAAAACAAAAACTGTTTGAATTGCTTTTGCACTACGAATTATCAGAAACTAGATCAAAAGACTACCTGACAATTAATATTTGAAGTTGAAACAAGCGAGATGCTTGTTCAAGTGACCACTGCGAGCACTAGAGCAACTTGACAAAGACCAAGTTTGGCTTTGGAAAGTATACAGAGCCAGAAAGGCCTGTTTCTATATTTATAATAAGAGTGGATAGTGGAGGTGGCTTTGAAAAACACTTGCACCTTACCACTTCTTTTAATGGCTTTGGTGGCGGGAACCGACCGAGTTCCTTATAGGCTTTGGCTTTTCTTTTTTTCTTTGAGAATGTGGAGTCTGCAGATGACTGTTCGGGAAAAAGGTAAAAGTAATAGCAAGAGTCGATAAGCCCCCGTGTTCCTCCCATAACTCTCACTTTCATCGGTCCCCAGCTTGGTTATTTCAGCGATATCACGTTTTATAATAGGTGTAAGTTTGACACCATACCTGTATGAGAGGATCGAAATTGATTTTGTGACTGGCACTGAAATTAGTGAAATCTCTCCCTAGATTTCAGCATTGTTTAAATTAAGCAGTGTAACAAATGAAGCTCTATCTGAAAACACATCTGGTTTGGAGCCTATGTGCAGTTCAACACAGCTGATCATAGACACATGCACTTATGGATGCAGATAATTTCCATGTGGTTTCCCATGATGATGGCAAAACCCTGGCTTGTGGGAAAACAGATTAAACTGAATCATTTCCATGGCTCTTGAGCTGTATATGCATATGGTATTTTGAATATGATTATTAGTGATCAAGGAAATGTTTAGCCCAACACTTATGTTCTACTACTTATGTATTGAAACATGGAAAATGCTTGTTAGTTGTCAAAGGTCTTTTTACAGCATATTGCAGCATCTCCACAGAAAGAAACTTTTATCTCAGTGGGAAAAATAGCCTGTCATGTAAGCAATGAAATTGAAGGGTGAAAGGACAAATATTGGTAACCATCAGGTTTTGATTGAAATAGCTTAATCAACTCACTGTCACTTCAACCCCTTGTTTTGCAGTTACTACGCTCATGTATGATTCGAAAGATACAGAAAGGCAAACATCCACTTTCTGGAAGTGGTCCGCTTTAGGAACTGGAGGGTGAATGTCTGCCTAAAATTAAGTTATCTTTCCTTGTAGTGGAAACTTCACTTGGAGCTCTGGTAAGGCTTGTTGAAGCTTATCTTATAACCGACCAAATCAATGCAAACATGTCTGATCATGGTTTCTCTCATCGCCCCTTTCGGTGATATATATCCAATGATGCCCACTTGAGGGGTTTAGTGCTTGTTATCTGTAGCCATGAACAGTTTTTAGAAGCATTTCTGCTACTAATATGATTTTAGCATCCAATGACGTAACATTTTCTGCAAGTTAATCAAAGCAGAACAGCACACTAATTCAAAGTCATAATGATTGACACGTCCATTTCCAGTGATCTAAAGATCAAATGCTTAACGCGAAGATTGGTATGGATCACCTTGTTCAGCATTTCACTAAGGTTCCTATCATCTTGATACTACATGCAGCATGGATTCTGTCTTCTGTAGTATATTTTTCATTTTACAAACTCTTAAAGTGGTGTGACGAAGCATGCTTAAATCAAAACAACCATTTGTTAAAATAAATCCATTATATCTTATTCGGTGTTGCCACCATACCTTCCGAATTCGGAATCTGTACTTGGCAGAGTTTTCAAAAAACAGAATGTCTTGTGCAACAGAATCCAGAACGTTTCAATTTACAAGTCATTGAACCACCTTCTTGTCCTCTTTGAAAATCGTAATGCCTGGATTCCTGATTCATATGAAGAAGACCAAAGCCTGCACCATTGCTATGGATACGATCAAAGACATAACTCAGTCATCTGATGCCAATAATAGATCGAATTTAATCCTAGAAAGATTACTAAAGCTTGCTGAAGGCACAAGTAGGAAAGGAATGACTCTCAGACTCGAGATTGTAGATTATTTATTGAAAAAAAAATCCATCTCCACTGCTATGCTGTGGGCTTATTAATCATTTCTCAGATCACTAAGCCTGACATTGAGAGGAGGCAAAATCCATATTGATGTCCCATTATTCTTTATGATCAGAATATGCCATGGCGGTTCCATCATTACTTCCAGTCCACGCATGTCTAAAAGCGCTGTAGTTAGGAACAAAAGTAAGCCATTGACGCTGCTCGCTTTTGAAATTTGGGACCCAACAAATCCGCCGCCTAACATGCCGACTAATGAAGTCTAATATTTTCAACCCCATATACAGAGCATTCATTTGATTCACTTTCTCGAATAAAACGCCATCCAATCTTAACCCTTTCTATTACATTTCATTGAATAAATCCTGTACGGCCAAGCCCCGTTGGTCTATTTGACATCCATTAATCGTGCGAGGATAGATCAAGCTGAGAATGATGGGTCGCTTAATCTGTTTTGCAGCTAAAATACAAAAAAAAAAAAAAAAAAAAAAAACAGAGGAAACAGAAATCTTCTTCCAATGTAATCCTCGGGATCGAATTGTAGCCAAGAAAATTACATAAGTTGCAACTTGTCTTTCACTTAAAGATTAAGGGTCAGTAATGCCAGGAGGTCTTAATAACATGCTAGAGCCTTCTTTACCTGCTCTCTACACAAAGATAGAAGATGAACATAAACTTCAAAATAATTATGAAAATGGAATAAATGAACTGGGGATGCATAACAAATAACACAGCTTGCATATGATTCCACATTAAACAGACCACTAGCTACTTCTCTACAGTGGAGCACCATTTTCTGCAAGGAGCATACCGCCAGAAAGGACAGCATCACAACCCAAGGAAGGCACACTGCTTTCTTGCATGCTCTGGGATCAGCTTGACAAGCATCTCAACTGGCACTCCTTTCAGCTCTGACACGTAGAGTAGAGAGAAATCAATAACAATCATAAACAGGAACTTCGAAGGAATTAATGAATGAATATTGAGAACAGATCATACCATGAGGCTTAAAGTTGAACAGTGGTGGAAGGATGCGTCCATTAGGTAAACGGGCGTTAGGATCACGCAGCTCATCAAAGAAGGGATGGATCAAAGCCTCCAGCTGCATAACAAAATAAATTATAAGAATAAATAAACAAACCAAAAGCATTGTCACTAAAAAAAGGCAGCCACAAAACAAAAGCTTACAGCTAAAACCTAAAGAACTCGTTCATTCAATCGATGCTACACCGCACATACAATAGAAAGCTCAACTACAAGTCAAGAAGGTGAATGCCTAATTGGGGTTCCCTATTTCCCTAATATTCTGCGGAAAAGCAGCACATCTGAAGCGGGGATTCCTGAGAACTGTTTCATGTCTTAAATGGTACAGCTGAGTCAATGAAAAAAAGATGCATTATGTGCCTGGAATGACTTCAAGAAAAAAAATACAAAGAGTCACAGGCATGAACCTGGAGGTATCTTCGTACAAGGTCACAACACATTTACAATCAGAAAAATACAACAGAGTAAGTATTGAGGGAAGAAAAAGCCATTCAAAGAATAATTTTTCATTTGATCTAGCTGGAATTTTATACTCACAGCTGTGCTTCGGAGGTTTGGAGAGTACTGTAATAGTCTTGAGACAAGGTCCACAGCTTCAGGAGGCATGCGCTTGTGGAATATCTAGCAATCACAGGAGGCAAATAAGTGAAAAATTCATGTCATTTGTACGAGCTTATTTTGTAGAGACAAGGCTGAAGCAATATTTTCAGGTACCTTGTGCCATGGGTGAGCTTTAATTTGAGGAAATTTGAACTCTGTGTAATTAGGATTCATGCACTTAATTTCCTCCCTTGTTGGGGTACCCAAAACCTGCATGAGAATCACATAAATTGTAAGGGAAAAAGAACTTACAGCACAGGCAGTTAAAGAAAGCTAGAAATTTCAAATCTCAGCAACATAACAAGCAATGCTCCCTCTAAGTTCATTATAATTAAAACTTCACCTCTTGACCAATTGTGCTGGATGGGAGACGAACTGAAAATGGATTTTTCTTATACAGACCAATCTAGCACTTTTTTAAGTATCAGAAACAATTATTACCTTTATAATTTCAACCAGCTGGTCTACTCCGCTCTCACCCGGAAAGAGAGGCTGTCACCAATAAAAATATTTGTTACTTGTATAATTTACTAACCCCAAAAAAAAACAGCTAAACAAACTTGTAAAAAACAAAGCCTCCTACCTGTCCAAGCAGTAATTCAGCCAGAACACATCCCGCAGACCAGATGTCAATGGCAGTGGTGTACTCAGTGGCACCAAAAATAAGTTCAGGTGCTCGATAGTACCTAGAACATATGTAAGATATGTTTGGTTCGCCTTTAACCTGTCAAAAGTAATCAGAATTAGAATAATACATCTTATATACATATCATAACTCAAAGAATGATAATAATTCCAGCATAGAAAAATCCATACCAAAACTTTTGCACTTCCAAAGTCACATAGTTTCACTTGGTGCGTATGTGGGTTCACCTATTACAAATAATAAAAGGAGATTCACAATAGAGAAAGTAATAATACAAACATCGAAATAGGATCGGCATATTACAAGAATACTACAATGCCATCTTAAAAGCACATTTTGTAGTTTGCTGCACAAATGGTCCACGTTGTAGGTGCTACTCCAAGTAAAAGAAAAACCAAGCACCCTTGCCAACGTACCAATAAATTTTGAGGCTTGATGTCTCTATGGCACACTCCAATACTATTGTGAATGTAAGCAAGAGCTCTACAAATCTGTTCATGAGTAAGAAAAAAAGGATCAAATAAGAGCCATATGCTAATAAACTTCACTCGTTAAACCACTTGTCATATAACCTATATCTAGTGTACAACAAACACGCTTCTAATAGGAAAGAAAGCACATATACAACTCATACCTGATAAAAGTAAAGTTTGACATATATCAAAGGCATCCTTTGACTCATCTTATAGTAGTGTTTGATTACACGATGGATGGTCTCAGGGACATACTCAAGTACCAGGTTAAGATAGAGTTCATCTTTTTCAGTTGTTGAGAAGAAACAGTGTTTCAAAGACACTACATTAGGGTGGTCTAGCAGACGCATGGTTTGCAGCTCCCGGTTCTTGTACCTTTTATCTTGCAGAACCTTTTTAATAGCAACAGTTTCACCAGTCTCTAAACATTTCGCCTGAATACCCATGCCACAGAGAAAAAGAAAGAAAAGAAAATTTAGTGCCTCGTCCAAACAGTATGAGAATCATACAGCTAAAAAAATAAAATCAATATTATATCTAGATAACAACTTACCTGGAATACTAGTCCAAAAGATCCATGCCCAACAACACGCTCAGCCATATAGCTTATTGTCTGCATTCATCAGGGATTAAATTATATCATCACAAAATGAAAACAACACCAGAATTTATTTGACCAAGAGGCTAGAATTTAAAGATAATAACCTGCTTTGGCTGGCCATTTTTGCCACCAATAGTCGTGACGATTATATGACCTGTCTCGGTTCCATTACCATCAACCACAGCTGCTTCCATTTCCTGTCCAACATTAGACATTTTCCTTCCAAGTAAATAATATTGAAACCAAGCAATCAACACACGTGATGGGTAATGAAAATGATGATAATAGCAAGTTGGAGGAAATGGATAATAGCGAGTTGGAGTAGATGGCAGCTAGCATACCTTGTCATCACTAATTTTCATGTCATTCATCTCTTCAGGCAACTTATCAACACCGGTTGTGTTTCCAAGTGTATCTCGCAATCCAGAGGCAGGGACAACACTTACAGAAGCCATTTGCTCAAAAAAGAAAGTACTCAAGAAGATCCTCTTACAAATTCACCTTGCTAGCACTATAAAAATTCAGTAACTCGCCTGTGTAAAAGACTAATCAAGTTTAGTTGTTTCATGTAAAAGAAACAGGGTACATCATCAATGCATAAGCGGAATGAGTTACCCTTTGATATTAAATACAGTTTGCAAGCTGATAAAAGATAGTTTTCACACAACAACAATCTTCACAAGGAAGAACAACAAAAACAAAATGCATAAGGAGCCATCCATGCAAAGTGCCAGCATTACAGCATGTCGAAGTGCATTCTACTTAAATTCATGCAATGCGTCGTTATTAAGACCTTAGTAAGATCTCAAAGAGTTAATTAAAAAACTTTCATGTTGAGAAAGTACTACTATGAAAAACAAAATGTCATAAAAGATTATTTTGTAGTAACAAAATAATTTTGCAAGCAAATCATCTGCTTCTTACAGACCCTAAATAGATAGATTTGAAGATCAATTAGACTTGGGATAATAGATACTGTCGAAGGTTAAGAAATTAATCAACTTAAAATAGAAATTAATAGCCAAACTCCATTGGACACAAAGTTGCAAGCCAAGCTCCTATCAGCACTCAAGTAAACAGTCAAACACTAAAATTCATGCGGTATTCTGACACTGAAAAGGACAAGGAAAGGTGAAAGATGTTTAATTTCTTTCACCATACACACAAATCATTAATCTCAAACACGTTTGGCGTGGCTAAACCACATCGTTAGTTTAGGCAGTTTTTTCTCACCTCTCTCTGCTAACCCCTGCCAACAAAAGGCATAAGAGATAGCTAAATAAGTTTAACTGAGATGGGTTTTTGTCAGAGCAGCCAAAACGGAAGTTTGCTCGAGATGGGATTTATTAAGTTTTAATTTCTTTCCTCTTAAACAAAAATGCAAGTAAGTTTTTTTAATAAAAAATGTAAGTTTGTTTTTGAAAAGCCACCCACTAAAACACATTTTGAGTAGAGAGAGGCCAAGCAAAATTAAATGAGAGGATAATGAAGATCCACAAGACTCACAAATTCTGTGTAATTACCACAAGAGGAAAAGGATAAAACAGCATAAACTACTAAGTAGTAAAAGAAATAAAAGTAAAGATCCTTCCTGATGCACACACAGATCAAAGCATAACAATGTAAATAGCCTGATCCAGAAACTAAAAACAAAAGGACTCAACTTCAAAAAAAGAATCAGCTTGTAAGAATCCATCAAAAATAAAAATGAGCAAAGAGAAAAAAGAGGAACTTACCTAGACTTTGCAGATCAGGTCAAGAAATTGAGGGGATGAAGGGAGGGTATTGCAGGGAGAGGCGAATTCATGACCGGATTTCAACAAGCAAAATGCTTTAAAGAATCGATTATAGTTCTAGAGAGAGAGAAGAAGGGGGGGAAGACAGAGAAAGGGTCAGGACAAGGTAGTTTGATGTAGCTTTCTTTGGTTTGGATTTTGGAAAGTTTTTACCAAGTACTACTCTATTTTGTTCAGCACAGATAGAGAAAGAAGCCATAAATATGTGTGTTGTTCTTGTATTTTTCACTTTCCTTCTTTTTGACCGTTCAACACTGGCCTGGACCCCACTCTTCCACTTTCCCTGTCTCCTCTCTGTTTTTTTTTTAAATTATTATTATTATTATTATTAAAAGGAGAGAAAAGCTGTAGAAACCAAGGCTTACAAAACCTTGGAGTAACATCTCCAAACGCATGATTAGCAGGTCAATCTGCAATTCTATTAGCTCCGTGATAAGACCAGCCATGGGCGTTGAAAAAGAAGACAGCTGCCTATAATCACCCTGTAAAGATGTCGAAGAAGTTAAAAGATGAGCACCGACAGCAGAATCAGGCTCCACCAAAGCCTTCCTGTATCCTTCATTCCAGCCTATCTCCAATCCTAACAAAATACCCCAGAGCTCAGCTCACAACACTGAACGAACACCAATGTGATGAGGCTTCCCGCAGTGGCAGTAACCAAGCTCTTATTAAAGGCCCATCAGTGTTCAACTTAACCCAGCTTTTGGATCGCCCAACCAATGACTTGTTCATGGCGGACAGCAGCTGGATTAGAAGCGGGGACAGCAGCAGCAGCACTATTCACCACTTTTATGGAATAAGCAAGAATGCAATGCATGGGATTATTTGGAAAGGAAAAGATAGCTTCAAACAAGCTTTTATTTCTCCAATACCACAAGTACCAACAGCAGCAAACACCAAACTAATACTGCACTGTCCTTAACAGCCCTTAGAATCCGAAGATTAAAACACATCCAGTCCTGAAGATTAAGCTTAAAGAAATTGCCCCCGCTGCTGTAAGAAATCCTCATTGATGATTCTGTGAGCACGAGACAGTAGCGCACCCTCACCTGGCACCCATGGCTCCAGCCAAAACGGACAAGAAGGCCATTCCCTGGGGTCCAATGAATGTTTTGCCATAAGATCCTAATTTTTGACAAGCTCCTCCAAAGATCTGATGCCCTGCAGTAGAAATATCCAAAGAAATAGGATGGAAACTACATAATTCACCGTTACATTCAATTTTTCATAATGTAAAAATAAATAATAAAAAAAATTAATCTTAAACTCAAAATATAAATATAATGCAGGGGATATTTTTTTTTTTTTTTAAGTATTGTTACATTAACATTTTGTATCGATAGAGATTAACTTGATAAATTTCTGATCCGAATCATCAAATTATGATAACCCTATAAAAAACAAATCAAAATAAATTATAAAAGTCAATTTCTAATCAACCTAATATTGAAAGATAAAATTTAAAAAATGACAAAAAAAACCTATTCTAGTCAACTCAAGCTAACATGATAAACTTGTAACTCGTGTCATGAGATCGTGATAATCACATAGAAATTAAATCAAAAAAATCATGAAGCTTAATTTTCAACAAACTTAATGTTGAAGGATGAAATAAAAAAAATCAATTAAAAAAATAACTCAAGTCAACTCATGCTAACTTGTTAAACCTATAACCTTAATCATGAAACTGAGATAATTTTTTTAAAAAAAAAACTACAAAGCTCCACTTCTAACATATCAAATGTCGAAGTTGAAATCAAGAAAAAAAAATTAAATTCATAGGATCAAGATAACTTCACTGAAAACAAATTAAAAAAAATACAAATCTCAATTCCTAAACAATCTAATATTAAAAGATAAAATTAAGAAAAAAAATAAAAATAAAAAAGAAAATTGAGTTGTTGGAAGGTGAAATTGAAAAAGAAAATATTCTATTAAAAAAAAAAAATAAACCAAGCCAACCTTGGTCACGCCTAGGTCAACCTACCAAACATTTTACCCGAGTCATAAGATCGAATTACTCCCGTGACAAGCAAATCAAAAAACAATTATGAAGTTCAATTAACAAAAACCTAAAAATGAATAGAGTTAACTTGTCAAACTCATGACTCGGGTTATGAGATCAAGATAATCACATATAAAGCAAATTGAAAAACAATTATGGAGCTTAATTTCCAAACCAACTTAATATTGAAGGATATAATTAAAAAAAATCAATTAAAAAAAGCGATAAAAAAAACAATCAAAGTTAACCCGATTTAACTTGTTAAACCCACGATCTAGGTAATGAGATTAAGATAAATTCATAAAAAGAAAATCAAAGAAAATTGTAAAGCCCTACTTCTAACATATTTAATGTTTAGATTCTAAATTTTATTTTGATTGTATTTTAAGCTATGTTAAGAAATGGAAAAAAAGTAGCCAAATAAAAAGAGGGAGAGAGAAATCATTCAAATGTTTATATTTTGACAAGGAAAAAAATTAATTTTGATGTTAATAAGTTCATCTTGGATAGTAGAGTTTTATGGAGGTAATTTGATACTTTTATCTTGTCGCAAAAAATAAATCCAACCTCAAGAAGTTTTTTATAATCAATCAATTTCTAGACCGAATTTATAGTGTTTTGGGGTTAATAATAAATTTATGAGTTTTATGATGGTTTTTAGATGCTTTTAGATAAAAAAAAAAAAAATATTGATAATGAGTTTTATAGGTCAGAGAACCCAAAACCTAACTTTCTGGGCATATGAGATGTTCAGAAATTGAACTATGTGACGACGTGTAGTCTGTCTAGGTAAACAACATATCATCTATTTAATTTTTAAAAAAATAATTAGATAATATGTAGTTTATCCATTGAAATCAAAGGTAAGATGTGCAAGCCTAGATTTTTTTTTTTTAGTGAAGCTTTCAGCCCAATCATCTTATGCATAGCATCTAGCCTTTTTTTATATTACTCTTAATTTTTTTCTTTTTTTCTTAATTTTAAATAAAATTATTAACATAATATTTAAATTGTTATTCAGTTTCATCATAGTTTCTAAATAAGATTGTATTTCTTATAATGGTATTAATAATTACTTTGTGAATTATTATATATTAACCTAATATGCAAATCTTATTAAAAAATAATAAGCTCATGAATATTAATTAAAATTAAAATTAAAATATTAAATTAAATATTTTACATGATTTTACCAAATTAATAATTCTTTTTTTATTGTATACACATTATTGGATTATGATTTTCTATTTTTTATTGAGTCGTACTTTTTTTTAGATCATAATGAATTTATATTTAAAAAGAAATAATTATTATAAAAAATATATATTTTGTCAAGACAAAAAAAAAAGAAATAAATGAACAATTAAATGGAATTTTTATTGAAGAGAAATATTCTTCTCTTTTTCATTCAAATATTGAGATTTTTATTAATATTTTTATTTATTTATTCAAAGAGCATGCTTCTAATAAAAAAGATATGTTTTTATAAAAATAAAAAAGTGCATTAATTAGAACTTAAAAATTCATCTAATAAAATATTTCTTTTCAAAATTTAAATCATTATCTTTCCTGGGAAAAAAAAAACTAGTTACTAAACTTTATTAATATTCTCAAATATCGATATTTTCAATTAATTTAATGAAAGTACAATATTGTTGATCACTGTTTAAGAAAAAAAGAGGACATTATAGGGATCAAATTCATCAATCCGTATTCCATGATCAAGAATTAATCATTGTTGCAACCTCCATAATAAGTGCAAGCAGTGGGTAATGTGGATTCTGCAGAAGTTTCTTCGCAAAAGCATTCATGCGTTTTATCAACACAGACACCACATCCCGATGGACATTGAAAGGAGCAAACCAATATCACGAACACCTTCTGTTGCTTCTACTGAGATTATTTTACAACACAGGCAAACTCATATTTTTAAAAAATTTAAATTTTTTTGTGTTTTATTAAAATTTATTTTTTTAATGTTTTAGATTGTTTTGATGCGCTGATTTCAAAAATAATTTTTAAAAAATAAAAAAACATCATTTGATGTATTTCAGAATAAAAAACACTTTAAAAAATAACCGCAATCACAATCTCATACAATTCCGCAACTGCATGTATATATGCCAACAACGAAGTAAATCTATTGCTGTTCTTTGTAAGTTTTCGAGATTCATTAAAAAATCCTTAAGAAAACTGTATGAGCTAAGAAAATAGCACACAAACCTAAGAGAGATGGAGAGTAAGAAAGAGAAATAAACAGACTCATTAGAAGCAAGAACTGAAAGGATGAACAAGAAGGAAAATTTCAAAGAAGCTTTCTCCATTTGCTAGGAGTGATGTATGTGCTACAATATATTTGACTAACTAGTTGTAGTGTAGAATTAGGTGAGCCAACGGGGGACAGCATAAGTGATCTTTCTAGGCTAGGAAATATATTTGCGAGGAAAAGTTAACAAATATTTCCAAATATCCTTCTTACTTATTTACGAGATAGATATATACATATCACTGGAGAAAAAAAAATACGTACTAGAATCACCTTTAATACATGTTGCATGGGAGTTCTAAACCATACAATTATGCTATATATTACTTTCATACCAAGAACCATGTAGTTATCTTTCTAACATTCAGCAAAGGTTGTTAATATTATAGTCATTAGAAACCTTAACTGGTTTTCAAATATCTGTGGTAAAAGACTTGTTATGCTAAACGGAAGATACTGTCACCCCTAAAGCATCTTACATGAGGTAGGTTGCATTGTTTATCTTGTCCTAAATTGCTAAGGCCTTGTTATGTTTAAACCATAAGTGATCTATCTATTGGGTGAATACGGGTTTACTATAATGAGTTAAAACCTGGTCAAAAGTTCAACACCTATCTGTTCTAAAAGTCTGGCTAGTTTTTGCCACTTCTAATTGTTTGGTAAGTTGATAACTATAAAATGGTCATTTCAGATCATAACTCAAGTTATGTCCATGAATGTACCAATGAGCCTATGTTAGGTCAATGAAACCCAACCCAAATCCTAGGAAAGGTCCATGAAAGATGCCTCAAAAAGGTTTATTTGTCCTATAGTACTTCAAATATTCCTAACTCTAGTGTCATGGAGTATTAGATTGAAAATTACCTTCAATTGGTGAGTATTTCAAGAAATTCATTTTACCCTTAACAAAAAAAATTCATCTTTATTTTGTTTTGAGGAAATTATAGTAAGGGTTGTTCTTTCTAATATTCAAGTATTAGCTCTCTATGAGTTTATATACTTAAATATTAAAAGTGAATAACAAAACATTTTTCTTAATAGACTTTTGAATATCTAAGTTGGATTTTTGGAATTTTAGGTATGTAGACTTAATAGACCTTTTAATTTTGGTCAAGACCTAATGAACTTTATAAACTTGTTATAAAGTCTAAATATGTATGCAAAATATTTTTTATACTTTTCTCCTTTTTATTTTTTTGTAAAAATGCTAAAACAAAAATATTGTAAAATGCTAAAACATGTAGAAACATTTTTGGCCTTTTTTATGGAAATATGCTAAAAACATGAACAATGATCAACACACACATGAATGCAATATATATATATATATAAAAGACTTGGCAAAATCCAAATTGATTATTTGTGCTTTTAAGATTGGTAGGTAATTTGCAAGTTCATGAAAACAAGGGTCAAACACATGAACCCTAGTTTATAATGCTTATAAAAACATAACAAGAGTAAAGGAATATCTATATGGCAAAAATCATAGGTAAGCACATTGTTTCCTTTAATGTCCATGTACACGAGAATAGCATGAAATAAATCTAATGTACCGTAAGTTTTAGCTCATTGTATTTGTTTGGATGCAGATTACCACTTACATATTTTCAAACATGTAAATAGTAATTTTTTATAATGAACAAGCTTTGTCGTTTATTGGTCTCAAAATAAAAAATGCAGCCACCAAAGATCCATACACTATATGGGAAGTTCACAAGAATTGTCATAACTCATTTCTGGATTATTCCTCAAATTCATCTTTTTTCTTTTCGAAATAAAAAAATTCAAAAAATAAATAATAATACCAAAAAGACTGGTATTTTAGAAAAAGCAAGCTGGGAGGATTTCAAATGTAGAAAAAAAAAAATCAGGCTGCAATTTTAGAGCTTAATTTTACCCTCTTTTACCCAAAACTGGAGAGACAAATCAGATTCAAGGTCAAATCAAATCATCATTGGACGAATCTGCTTAAAAATTAAGTCATATGACATAATTAGATTTTTAATAGCCCAATTTGATTTAATCATGGGCCAAATTAAAGTTTAATTATGTTTAAGAATTAATGTGAGTCCAATTGAATGATTTAATTAGGTGTAAGGACTTAATTATACTTCAAATGGGTCAAATTAATTTTATTAGGGGCTTAATGAGTGAAAACTTAAGTTTGGGAGCCCAATTTGAGCTTAATTGAGAAGATTGAATTTTTAGAAGACCAAACTTATTTTTTACAAAGTCAATTGGTTCAAATCAGGGATCAAAATGTAAAAAAATCAAAGTTTTTGGGTCAATTAATGGCTAAATTAAAGAAATTTACAGCCAATGACCATTTTGCAAAAGACGTCAAACTATGGGGACCTAATTGATTGAAATCAGGGGTGAAATTGAAAAGAATTAAAAGTTTAATGGTCAATTAAGAGTCAATTTGTATAAATCCAAGACCAATGACCAAAATCAAAAAGGGGCTGAAATTTAAGGCTGGCATTGAAGTTCGGCAGAGGTAAAATTGCATAAAATTGGAAGTTTAAGGTTAATCAGGGTTGCAACTAAAAGAAATTAAAAGATGGGGGACCAAATTAAACTTTTTCCAAAACCTTAAATTAAAACCCTACAAAGTCCAAAATGGCACCATTTTGAACAGTTAAAAAAAAAAGGAATAGACGACACCTTTTTTTGTAATTGTTCATCTTTTTCTTATTTAAACTAGAAAAAACTGTTTGAGTGGCCTCCTTTCCAAAGCATGTAATGTTTCATCTCTCCATCAAATTTGACAAAACTTGCACGCAAATGATGGCCTGACATCTGACTACACCCTAGTGTGGTCCTTTCTGGCCGATTAACGCCACAGCAGCTATCACACCGCTCTAAAGTGGCCAACCCGACCAGCCCCTTCTGTAGTAACTCTTCTAGACCATGATGGCAACTTTGAGCCAATGGTTGGGATTCTTTTGGGTCAAATCAAGGGCCAATATTTGACACCATTAAAGATAAAATGTCCTTCTTTCATCCCTTATAAATAGGGGTGGATTCCATGGCCAGAGAGAGGAGAAATCAGAAGCCAAATCTGAAAAAAAAAATCAATTATTTCCCCGATTTCCATTTTCCTTCTCCCTGCCGCCACCTCTTCTTCTTTTTTCGCTGCAGCTCTACTGCCAGCGCCGCCACCAACCACTCGTCGATCTTCCCTATACCACTAGGAACACCGTCAATAACTTCCCTCCTCTAGTAAGGCAAGTTTTCCCTTCTTTTTCTCCTTCCAAATCCCCCTCGGCCACTATATTCTATATACAGTGGCCATGATAATTACCTCATGGTCACTGGGTTGGGCCATGAGGTAATTATCATGGCCATTGCATATAGAAACTTGAAATAGAAAAATAATCAAACAACAATGCAGCTTCCCTCAAGTACGGGGTGATATGTCTTTCCCTTGTATAATTAGTCTTTTACTCGGACTTTCACAGACCACTGGTTTCCTAGTAACCATAATATTAGGTGGCGACTCCTGAACCTTAATCATAATTTTATGATTAAATTCAAAACTCGTTTATTTTCTAATACCTCTCATGAAGCAGAAAAGTGTGTCATTCGACGTTACCCTACGACAAGAACTATGTAAACATCAAGCATATTTTTATTTATTTATTTTTGGAAAAGAAACAAACCATGATTATTAACTCTTATTTACTGAGAACTACCATTTATTACTCATATGAAAAAAAAATATACTTAATTCTTAAGTATCTCTAATGAAATGTTACTATTTACTCTTAAGGCAAAACATCTTTATGCCAGTAAAGGATAAGAACTCAGATGCTTTGCACCTCATGCAAATAAGATAATATTCAAAACTTTAACCCTATTTATAGCCCAACCTATAAACTAAATAAGAAACACGTGACTCCAGGGGGCATTATGCAACATCAATATTCATGTTTTTGCAAACATGAATTTGAAAACACCACCGATAAAATCGCACACACTAAAAGAAATGTTGTCCTTTTCTTTTAGTGATGCATTAACAAACAAGTCATGAAATTGGAACTGAAGATGCACAAAAAACAAATCCTCAATGATTAACCTCCTATATGAAATAAAGTTAAACTTATATACCTATTATGAAGATGGCAGATGCTCCTTGCCGCCTAAAAAAAACTGAGTTTCCTTCCTTTATAAGAATAAGAGGCTCTTAAATGGTGACTGCAACTTTGGTAATTCAAACCCCAAAAAAGATGTTGAAATACTTTTTACTAAAAAAATATTGATCATTTGAAGGTAGGGGAAGCTCAAGAAATTCATAGCAGCAGGTCAATTTTTTTTTTTTTTTGGTTTACTCTTTGTGTATATGTGTTGGAGGTCTAAGGCTTCTACTTGTGAGGAAAGGGGGATAATGTTTTTATATGTATTTTTTAGAAGCATGAAGCAAGATAGAGGCTAAGGTTTTCTTTATTCGATAGTGCCCCCTTTTTTATGTTCACTAGGTCTATATTTATAATACAAAAGTCCCCAATGATATGAAATTTAAAATCCCATACCAAATAAACTCCTCATCTCTTCAAGTTTGAATTTGATTAAAATCTAGATTAAAAAGGATTAACTGAGTTTTTCATAGTGATTTGTTTTAATTAAATATTAGGAGAAACAAACAAAATTGGGTTATGAAAACAGTGATAACAACTTACAGGTTGAGTTTGAGATCAAGTTAGAGTATGGTGATTCTCTTACTTACTTTTTTTACATCGTTTTATCCTCTCTCTCTTTTATAAGCTAAAGTTGTTTATATATCGATGGTAGTGCAGGTGATGACATTAATAATTGCATCATCCACTAAGGAAGAGGTAAGGTTCCAAGCTATTTTTGTTTAGCTAGAATAGTCTCAATAAGCACTTTTATTTGTTAGGGGTTTAAAGGGGTTTATGTACCTACAGTAAAGAGGTTAGTCACTCTCTTGTGTTCGAGCCTTTTTAAGTTATCAGCCATGAAAAAACTTTACAAATATGAATATGCAAGAAATGAAAAGAATGAATTGGCTTCTATTATGTTCTCATAAATGACGCCACTAACAAAGTTTGAAAAACTTCAAATGAATTTGGGAATTTTCACGATTGTTTTAAAGGCTTTGAAGATTTTATGCATGAATCCTTTAACAAACATTCAAATTTAGATCTTGAATTTTGATATGGATTGTGAGATCTTCACACAATTCAGTTTGTATACTTTAACTATGTGATATCTCTACTCAATACGAATTCATTAGACTTCCAAATATTTGTAATGAATCCGGTCTTTTATTTTCCCTCTTTATGTTGAATTCTTGATTTGGCGCCTAACTTTGCTAGTTATAGCTATACCATATTCAATTTGAAGATTTTTTTTTAAGTTGGGATGTATAAGTGATTCACAAACTATTACAAGACAAGTCCTTGGTGTCAAATAGATGACCCTTTGATGCCTTAGTAAGCAATTTGTAACGAATCTGGGAGTCAATTTAGCCACGAATGAAAGAGTATTCGATCAAGATTTTAATTCAAATAATCTATATATTTTCAAATTTGAATTCAAATATATTTAAAATTCTAATTCAAATGTTACCATTATAAATTGAATAAGATAGTAGTATGTGGATTCATGGAGAAATTTTTTTGATTAAATTGATTTAGTTCTTAAAGGTCTGAGCTACCTTGAATCCACCTAGCAATTTGTTTTCTTTTTCTATTTGATCCCTATTATTATTGTAATTTAGTCCTTTTCCATTCAATAAAATTTCTCAATTTCATGCTTGAATTTTCGGGTTTGTTACACAAAGTCCCAAAGTGTTGTGGTCATTATATATGGATCTATTGTTGTCTATACCTAGAGGTCCTTGGTATTTATATACCCTCAAATCATATTAATTTGTCTTGTGGAGAGCAAGGTTGCTTACATATCGTGCACTTTACTCGTAAGGGTAGTCATGTAGAATAATTATTTTATCATCAACGATGATTATACATCTAACTTGTAAGACTAGTTGTTTATCTAGGCACACATCTTGTTAACTTGTGAAATAAGACATTCATATAGGCAACATATTGATAACTTATAAAATAGAAATTTAGGTGGGCGAGAAACGATTACGATAACGTGAGCGTGCTTAAATATTATTGACGTGTTAACCTTTGTTTTCTTTTTTCTTTTCCTTCTTTTCTCCTTTCTCTTATTCTCTTATCGATCAAGCCTTTATTTAGGCTTGATTGGACTGCCTTTTCTTCTCTCTCTCTCTATTTTTCTTCTTTCTTTCCTTTTAGGCATGATAGGGTTTCTCTTCCTCCCCTTCTCCCTTTCTACTCCCCTTCTCCCTTTCTACTCCTCCTATCCTTTGTCAAGCTCGATTTGGCCAAAGCATTGGGTTGGTAGGGCTACCTTTCTCTCTCTTCTCTTTATTTTCTTCTTTTTCCATACTTGTTTTCCTTCTCTTCTTGGTGGGTTTGGGAGTTTTAGGCCAGATTAAGCCAATACTATTCTCTCTCTTCTCTATATGACTATATTATTTCTTGTCCCTCTTTTCTTAAGCCTAGTCATACTTGGTTGTTATGGGCTTAGTTGGGCCTATTTCATCTTGCTCTCATCAATACATATTCATTTTTTATTACTCATATATGATGAAAAGTTCATGTCCTTTCCGAGAATTTTTTTTCTAGCTATAACTAATTAACCCTTGACTTCCTCTTACTAAATAAACCTCTCGTGCTCAATATATTTCACCTTGAAAACTCTGTTTTTGAAAGTGAATCATGAACCATTACTACGCAGAAGAGTGGAGATGGAATAAATCCCATAATTTAATGAAGCAATATACATGTTAACCTTTGTTTTCTTTTTTATTTTCCTGCTTTCTCCTTTCTCTTATTCTCTCATCGATCAAGCCCTTATTTAGGCTTGATTGGACTGCCTTTTCTTCTCTCTTTCTCTATTTTTCTTCTTCCTTTCCTTTCTTTTCTTTTGGGCATGATAGGGTTTCTCTTCCTCCTCTCACCTCTTTCTTCTCCCCTTCTCCCTTTCTCCTCCTCCTCTTATCCTTTGTCAAGCTCGATTTGGCCAAAGCATTGGGTCGGTAGGGCTACCTTTCTCTCTCTTCTCTTTATTTTCTTATTTTTTCATATCTTTTTTCCTTCTCTTCTTGGTGGGTCTGGGAGTTTTAAGCCAGATTAGGCCAAGACTATTATCTCTCTTCTCTATGCGACTATATTATTTCTTGTCCCTCTCTTCTTAAGCCTAGTCGGACTTGGTCGTTATGAGCTTAGTTGGGCCTATTTCATCTTGCTCCCATCAATACATATTCATTTTATATTACTCATATATGATGAAAAGTTCATGTCCCTTCCGAGAATTTTTTTTTCTAGCTATAAGTAATTAACCCTTGACTTCCTCTTACTAAATAAACCTCTCGTGCTCAATATATTTCACCTTGAAAACTCTGTTTTTGAAAGTGAATCATGAACCATTACTACGCAGAAGAGTGGAGATGGAATAAATCCCATAATTTAATGAAGCAATATACATTTTATTGGATTTTCTCTCTTTTTCAAGAGTATTTTTC
>Ga0307510_10000025_pt1 | contig 132169 bp, 126 predicted proteins | sample 12_EM_MG_FD_207224 | JGI IMG/M metagenome (GOLD analysis project Ga0307510, IMG submission 207224) | Populus trichocarpa ectomycorrhiza microbial communities from riparian zone in the Pacific Northwest, United States - 12_EM | ecosystem: Host-associated > Plants > Roots > Unclassified... | reverse complement strand
GGCGAGACTCAGGCACATCGCCTCAACCAAGTGGGGGAAACGGCGCTACCTGGTGATGGATGCGCTGTTGAATCCCGCAAAGCAGGAAGAAGCAGCCTGAAGAACCCAGATCGAGCCACCGCCTCAAGACGAAAAAGCGAAAGAATCGTTGCACTATCCCAAATCGCCCTTGGCGGCCGCCATCCATTACACACTGGTCCGATGGACCGCGCTCGCTCGCTTTGTCGAGGATGGTAGGGTTGAGATTGACAACAATGCAGCTAAGCGCGCGATCCGCGCGCTGGTTCTCGGCAGACGCAACTATCTTTTTGCAGGGTCCGATGCCGACGGCGATACAGCGGCTTGCCTGTACAGTCTCATCGGCACGTGCCGCTTGAACAAGATCGATCCGCACCTGTACCTTCGGCATGTGCTCGAACACATTGCTACGCATCCCATCAACCGTATCGGCGAGTTGCTGCCATGGCGAGTCGGCCCTCTATTACATCTCGCGCTGTCGCGGGTCGCGTAACGCCACTGCAGAGGCAGCAATATCAACTGCGAATCGAGCTGAAGCAGGTTGTGCCGCTGGTGTGGCGCCGGATCGTGGTGCCCCAGAATGTAACTCTTCAAAAGTTGCATCCCATCCTGTTGTGGGCCATGGGTTGGCAGGGTGGGCATCTTCACGAGTTCGAGATCGCGCGCTCGCACTATGGAATGCCGCCCGATGATGACTGGCCTGACAACCCGCCTGTGCTCGACGAGAGTCGCTTCAAACTCAGCGGCTTCGTCGAGACTGGCTTGCGACGCTTCAAGTACGTCTACGACTTCGGCGATCACTGGGAACATGCTGTTGCGATCGAAGGAATGCAACTATGGGATCCCGGCTCTCAACCAGTGGCCTGCCTCGCCGGCGAAAATGCGTGCCCGCCGGAGGATGTGGGCGGAGCACCTGGTTACGTCGAGTTCCTGGAAGCAATCCAAGACCCGACCCACGAGGAACACGCCAGCCTTCTGCAATGGGTCGGAGGCTCTTTCGATCCGACTGCCTTCGATCTCACCGATGCCAATAAACGCCTCGCCGAGATCAAAGCCTGACTGTCAATACGGCCTCAATATGACGCTTAGTGCGCTGGGATAAACCGGCGTAGAGGAGAAGATGAAAGAGCTTCACATCGAAGGAGTAGCGATCCACGATGACCCCCGAGTCATGCGCGGACAGCCGCAAGGCTGGACTTGAAGCGTTGACAGGGGCATGCGCGGGTGCGGTATTGAGCCGCGAAAGTGTCAATTCCGGGCGCGGACGCTCTTAAGCGAGGCGGAAGGCAATATGATCTCTGAGCGTCATCGCAAGCACAGAGACGGCCCGGCGCGGTCGAAGACCCGCCACACGTGCAGAACCTCTACGCGCGAGAACCAGGAGATCCCCAAACCGCCCACAACGGATGGCGTCACGGGCCGTGCCGGAAAGGCCAGTGGCCGGGAGCCGGCAATGGACGGGATGGGGAAATCGGACCGATCCGTAGTACTAACGAAGTTGCCGAACAAAGCCGGCTCTGCGGCTGCGGAGGTGATGGAGGGAAGGGGTCGGGCCAAGGGGAACAGGATTGAGCAAAACGCGCTCCGGACTCAGAGCCGGGCCAGCGCGCCCAATGCGCTCAGTCGTGTACGTCAAAGAGCAAAGGTACACAGAGGCGAACGGTTCACGGCACTCTTTCATCATGTTGACATCGAACGGCTACGAAGCGCGTACTTTACTTCGAAGAAGGACGCGGCTCCGGGGACGGATGGTGTGACATGGAAGCAATATGGCGAGCAGCTTGAGGAGAACCTCCAAGGGTTGCATCGTCGCTTGCGACAGAGAGCTTACCGAGCAAAACCAACTCGCAGGGCGTTCATCCCTAAGTCAGATGGCCAGCAAAGGCCGCTGGGTATCGCTGCGCTGGAGGACAAGATTGTCCAGCGGGCGGTAACCGAGGTGCTGAACGCAATCTACGAAGAGGATTTCCTCGGCTTCTCCTATGGCTTCCGCCCGGGGCGCAAGCCGCATCAAGCGCTCGATGCACTCGCGGTCGGTATCTTGAGGAGAAAGGTGAATTGGGTGCTCGACGCAGACATCCGCGGGTTCTTTGATGCCATCGACCACGGTTGGCTGGCAAAGTTCGTCGGGCACCGGATTGCGGACACACGGATCCTGCGACTGATACAGAAATGGCTCAGCGCAGGCGTGCTGGAGAATGGCTACATGATCATGGACCCGCTGTTGAATCCGGCTAAACAGGAGGAGGCAGCGGCCTGAGAACCCCAGAGCTTCTGTCCGGCTACCGCCGGCCAGACTGTCCTGCGGTTTCACCGTTGATGAGGAAAACAGATCGAGCCACCACCGAGAAAGTGCGCAAGATTCGTCATACGATCCAATCGGTACTTCATGGAGAGCCTCATCTGGTCGTCGTTGATGTGTCGGCCGGCCACGAAAGACGGATCCTCTTCAGGAAGAACCGCACTTCCATATCCGGCGGCCGTGATCACCGACAGTGGCTTCCCCTTGGGGCTACCACCACCCCGAACCAGATTTCTCATCCTGATTGACGCGCTTTTATTATCTTGTTTGTCGCACGCCACAAGCTTGCCAGTAGCGTCTAGTCGCTGATGGCGATGGCCGCGCCTTCAATCAGTGGCAACCGCCCAATGCTGATGTGGCCGCCGGGCGGATCCAACAGTTCAGCGATGTTAGGCCATGAATCTATGTGCGGCGTGTGCGGCACAGCTCAGGAATACCCGCTGATTGCTTGATTGCGGGTTCCTGTGGTGCGAGCAATCGAACGCTCTAGGGATGATGGTAGTGACGAGCCTCGACTAACGGTAGCAGTGCGCAACCTCACACCAAGTACGTCTTCGCGCTGGTATCTCACCGAGTAGGCGTGGCGACTTAAACTCGCCTCCCAAAGAGGAACCCAGCGTGCGGACTTCCCGCACCAGCTCCCCAGATGACCTTCGCATATATACGGCATCGATACATCGCTATGCATGCACGAGCCAGCTCTTGGTAGCTAAAACCAAGACATCCCTCGCAGGCAAGGCCAGGTCAGTCGACGGCTCTGTCCCCGCCGATTCAAAGCCCGCTGATGGCTTACGCCCCGAGATCATTCGAACGACTCTTCAATAATGTCAGCAGCCAACTCGGCGCCATGATTATTCTTAAGAAGCTCCTGCATGCACCTCACTCGGCCGCGGATGGCATCGTCAATGGACGCTCTATCAACGGCGAGCCTAAGTGAACGGGGGTTCATTTCCCGTTCCGAGACGTGCAAGCCCAGGCCCAATTCACTGAGTCGGAATGCCACTTCAGAGTTAAACGGATCCGGCGGTACGGCCACTACCGGTACCCCATGATACAGGCACTCCAAAGTTGTCCCCATGCCTGCCTGACAAACCGCTACGTCAGAGATCGGTAGAACCTCACTATTTGCAATGCCGCGATTAACCTCAAAATTCCGCGGCAATAACGAGGAAGAACCTTCGGTATTGTGTATACCTCTTAAAAAGATGACGTGGTACCGTGATTCGGCGAAAGCTTCAATGCACAGCCTCAAGAATCTATCATCACTGCTTAACGAGCCTTCGGAGACCAACAGGATCGGCCCGGCGATATCGGCTTCTTTCCTCCATACATCAGCCGGGGGCCTGCTGCTAAAGGTGACACCCACGAACTTAAATCTTTCATCAAATGAATCCACATCGTATTGAAACTCCCTCGGAATGAGAAAGATGTTTATTGGCTCGGCATGCCACAATTGATCTCTGCCTTCGAACCCAAGCACCGACATAAAATTGTCAAGTACGCGAGAAACTTCGCGTATCGGCTCGGGCGTCACATAAGCACCGTCCAAACGGACCATAGAACCGTTCTGAGCAAAATGAGTGCACAGCTGTATAGCCGGTCGCCTCAAAAATTTCGCGAAAATGCGACCCGCGAAGTTACACCAATCATACAAAATCAAGTCGGGAGGGCTTGCCGCGTAGAAATCCTGCAGTTGATCCACAATCGCGAGCGCATTCAACATAAGAAACGAAAAATCCACCGATCCGACCCTGCGCCAAAACAATGAATCATCGTCGTAGTGATTCGGAAGCAGATTCTCTGGAACCTTAAAATGTGTCGACTTGAGTTCGATTGCCTCCAAGCCCTTCGCGCGAATTTTGGCAGAGAACAGTTCGTTCGCAGGGAAGGTTATCCGATGGCCACGCCCAGCCAATTCGCAACACACGTCTAGGCACGTATACACGTGTCCAGCAGCCATAATCGTAAATATTGCAATGTGCTTCTGTTTCATTTGGCCTCCCACATCTAGAATTGATGGTATCACGGCACATGTTGAAACCATCATCACGACTTCCATTATCGGCTACTAAAACAAAACATAACTTTCATATGTCTAGAGATATCATTGGGTCAATGGCACGCAGTACGCTCTGGAGAGGTTATAACTTTACAAATACATACTGAACGTCAACGATGAGGCTGACACCGAAATCGGCGCCACCTTGTAACCAAGTGATATCACCAACAAGCGCGAGAGCTATCTTTGAGGGGTAGTAACCCACGAGTTCTCTTCCAGCAATATCCCCCGGTCCATCATCCAAACAACGAGTCGGACCGGTACGGTTGAACGTTTTCCACCTGCTCACCGGCCGAGAGACCCGGAAATGACCGACCTCCTCCCTCGGCCACATTGCGAGCGGCTTTGCCTGCCTGCGGAGACACTCGCGATGTTCACGGAGCAGGCGTTGAGCGAAGACGCATCGTAACAGGAGGCAGTCAATAGTTTGGCGGCGCGCCGCGCGGCCGATGGCTAGACTGTGCACAGCGTTGACATCGGAGCGTACTGCAAGTCGCGTCAGCGATCGCCATGCGAGATGATCCGTATGCTGGCCCGGCATACGCGGAGATTGTTGAGTAAGCATGGCCACAGTAGCTGGCGCCGGCGCGGTCGCCCCGTGAAAACAGCCGATGGCAAGGGGATTTTGATGCCCTATGAGCAGGCGAACCAGCGTCGGTACACGCAGTTGTCCGGTCAATCGGCCGGGGTCGGCTCGCAGCTGGCGCGCCCAGTCGGGGTAATTTGTCTGTGCACCGGGGCGCTGCTGAACGCCGCCATGGGTGCGCTTACGGGTACGGACAGGAGCGAGTCGGGGTTGCAGCGGAGGATACAAGCGACGTTCTGCGCAGACGACGTGATCCTGGCAGATCCGTTTTATAGTAATTACTTCTTGATTCCTGCGCTGCAACGCCGGGGTGTCAATATGTTGTTCGCACAGAACGGAGTGCGCATCACTGATATTCTCCGCGGTGAGAGTCTCGGAACTCGCGAGCAACAGGTGACTTGGCCAAGACGGAAAGCCCAACCTGGCTGGATGAGCGCGAAGGAGTAAGCTAGGTTTCCCGAGCGGTTGACCTTGTGGAAAGTCAAAGTCGACAAGAAGATCTTGGTCACGAGCTCCCTCTCCCCGCGCACCGTCTCGAAAATCGCCTTGCGTGCCCTGCTTCGTAGGCGCTGGAACGTGAAGCTTGATCTGCATGCTATTAAAATTACCTTGCAGATGGCGCAGCTGAGCGGCATCACACCTGAAATGAATGAACAGGAGGTCTGGATGCATTTGCTGGCATACAACTCGACCCGTCTCCAGAAATCTCAGACGGCGCAAAAAAGCTGCTGCGCACCCGCACCCATGGAGCGTCAAACACACTATGCAAGCATGACGTGAATTGACCAAGCGTCGGTTGCGCCAGCATCCTAAACCCTCAACTGAACCGTTGTTCACGCTGATCGAACAGCTTCGAGTCGGCAACCGACTCGGACGCGTCGAGCCCAGAGCACGAAGACGCCGCCCGAAAACCATACCGTGGCCAGAAAACACCTAGCCTCCGGCAAGCGCTGACATCGCGGCGCGCCGACGTGCGTGAAACCCTATCTCAATGCCACTGGACTCGGACCACCTTACGCACTTCGTAACAGGTTATCATCTTCGCGATAATGATGACTTTCGATCCAGCGATCGAACGAACATCGCGCCTGACGATGAAATACAGTTCTGCATAAATTCATACGCTTAAGTCTACCTGGCTCAAGATCCACCCTGATTGAGTCATATGTGATGATCAAAGCCACCCGTGACGGACACGGGTCATTGGAGTGTTGGGTCTCATCACCCTGGCGAGTATCACTTTCCGGAAAGTTTTGCATCGGATTCATAGGCAGAGACCTTCGGGCTAGGTGTTACAGGGGTGGTGTGACGAATCTTGCGCTCTTTCGTGGCAGTGGCCTGATCTGATTTCATCATCAACGGCAAGACCGCAGCGCAGTCAGACGGGCGTATGCCGGGCAGGATCTCTGTGCTTCAAACCGCTGTCTCCTGCTGCTTGGACGGATTGAGCAGCGGGTCCATGATCATGTAGTGTCGCTTTCCCCACTTGTGTCGATCCGATGTGGCGCAGCCGTGCTGCCGCCAACATAAGGGCGGATTGTCCGTCCGCAATGCACCGACCACGCGTGTGCATCGTCTGATCTCGCGAATGTTCCTCTCGAGTGGGTTGTTTGTTTTAATCTGACGCCAGAGTGCAGGCAGGTGAGCGCCTCGTGCCCCTTTTGCTCCACCAGCTCCGCAGCGGTTCGCAGCCCTATTTCCTTGAGCCGACTGACCACTTCAGCCGCCTTCGCCTGAGCGGCGCGGCGGTCTTCCTGGCCGTGAATCGCCTTGAGCATGGGCGCGACCTCGGCCACTTTCCCGATCCGTACATGACTGAAGACGTTCGTGTAAAAACGGACGGCACAGCGCTGCCAGTCGGTTGGGGAAATACCTCACCGGCGGCTTCCACCAGGCCGCGGCAGGCGTCTGAGATGATCAGACGCACTCCGTTGAGTCCTCGATCCTCAATTGGCGCAGGAAGGCTCACACTGACACTCCGGGAGGTACATCTCAACGAGGGCCTCTTCGACGGAGGCCGCCCGTCTCTTATAGCGCTCGGTGATCGGCGACTCAAACCGCACTGGTCAGCCGCAGGACTTTAAGTTGACTTGGCCGGCCTTAGTGTCCAGCTTGCGCTGATAGTGTCCCGACGACCGTCCATTCGGTCCGCCGAGCGCTGGTAACGTTGCGCCCTGCAAATCGTCTCGGCTTCCGCATCCAACAGCCCGTTCAGTGCCTCTTCAACACTGGAGCGGACCTCCGCATCTACATGATTTTTGAGCCTGCCCTCATCAACACGCAGCGGAACGAGCGCTGTCGAGGTATCTTCTGACATGGTGGCCTCACTAGTCTGGTTCGTCGGCCGGCGGTACTTCCAATTAACTAGATCGACGCCAACGCCTCAAATTTGCGCTTAATCGTCATGGTTGATCGAGCAATTGAGCGCTCAACGCCTCGGCTGTCATGGACACACCCAACTTCTGGCTCACGGCCACAGCCTCGGCTTGAAACTCAGAGCTGTGCCGACGCCGTCTCTGCCGTCCGACTTCCTCACCGCAATGCATAAGTGTCCGTTTATTGTTTTAAGTGGATGGAGTTGCCCCTATTCGGCCGGACATGCGATAATTTTGAGCAATTGACCGGCATCGAGATCCGTAAGCGGCTGGCGATCACACCGGCCGAGGCCCTATCAGCACCATGGCCGTCATGAGCATCGATAGAAGGAAGAACATCGGGATCGGGTATAGAAGCACGGTCCAAGATCGTCGGGGGCGTTGGCTCTTGGCGATCGCCCAAGTGCCACAGATCACAAAGACAAGAGTCACCAGCACCATCACGCTCTGCGGCCGGGCCGGGGAGAGCAGTTAAAGCGACGCAGCCCATGAACAAGATTGGGATGTCGAACCACGCAAAAAGCGCCCGCAGAAGTACATCCCGCAAATACTGGTACGGATCGTGTTGATTGAGCTTTGCAGACTGGATCAAACTCATGATGTTGGCCGCACGCTTTCCAGCGCGTAGAGAACCAGCAAACAACCAGCTCGATCGTCCAAGGGTCACCGGCCGGATTCGGTTTTCCACATGATTGTTGTCGATGGGCAGATCTCCATCCTCCAGGTAGAGGATCAATGCCCCCCAACGTCCGAGGCCGTACTCGATCTTTCGCCGTCGCCGAGCCATCTGGAACTTGGCCGCGTTGTCGCGTCAGCCATTGCCTGAGTGCTTCGGCAATTGGTTTTGAGCGTTGCTGACGCAGTTGGCGTCGACCTTGCGCATCGAGTTTCTGCTCGCGCGCCAGGCTCTCATACAGTGCCGAGAAGTAGCGCAATGCCTCTTCGGCCAACTCACTGCGGTGGTTCGCATATAACTCATGGAACTTGCGTCTCGCGTGAGCCAAACAGCCCACTTCGATCACACCGCGCTCGAACAAGGCCATGTATCCGGAGCAATTGTCGCAGACGAGCTTTCCTGACCAACTCCCGAGGAAGTCTCGGGCATACTGTCCGCTGCGGCCTTCAGCAAAGTCGTAGACGACCGCCGGCAGCGCATCGTATTCGCTGCTGCTATAGCTCCACAAATAGGCCCGGTGTGTGCGATTGAGACCCGGCTTCAACATCGGCACCGGCGTCTCATCCGCATGCAGCACAGTTCGAGTCAACATCGTGGTTTTCAGCGCATCGACTAGCGGCTGCAGTGCAGGTCCACACGCGCCAACCCATTGCGCCAGCGTCGAGCGTGGCAGTGCGAGGCCGGCGCGGCTGAAGATCTGCTCTTGGCGGTACAGGGGCAGGTGGTCCAGGTACTTTGCCGGAACGCGGACTATGCCGCGTGCCTGGAGTCCTCGTGGTGCGGCCGCTGGGAATTTCAGAATTGTGCTCAAGACGTGCGGCATAGTGCCGGAACTAAAGCTGATTGAGGAATGCCAGCAACGGACTTGGTGGCCGGTATCGGCCGCACGAGCGTCGGCGATCCACAGGCGTTGTCTTTGCGAGGATCTTTTGTCTCAACGCGAGATCTGCATCGAGATACATCTGAGTGGTCTCGACGGATTCGTGTCCCAGCCAAAGCGTGATGGCAGTCTGTTCCACTCCCGCATGCAGCAGGTCCATGGCAATCGTGTGCCTGAGACAATGGAAAGTGATCCTCTTTTTCTGAAGCGAAGGACATGCCCGAGACGCAACCAACAGGTGCTTGCCTAAACGAGATTGTACTGCATCGGCACTCAATCGACCGCCGCGTGTGCTCGGGAAGACCAGATCTGTGTGTTTGAAACCGAGCTCTCGAAGCCACGCCTGGAGGACGGCGGCCACAGGCCGGGCGAGCGGAACTGCTCGTTCCTTGCGGCCCTTTCCGACTACCTGAAGGTAGGCGGGCTTCCCAGCGTGAGGTTATGCCGCGAAAGACCGGTGACCTCAGACAAACGCAGGCCGGTCTGGACACCCAATAACATCAGCGCATGATCGCGTCTGCCCGTCCAAGAGTTTTTGTCAGGGGGATCCAAGAGCGCTCGAACTTCCTCGGGCGTCAAAAAATGGATGAGTCGTCGAGTGTATCGTTTGGGCGGAGTCGCCAGCACGCGCTGAATCTGCGCGCTTCGACTGGGCACTTCGCACGAGGCAAATCACGACGTCGTGCAACGGAAGCAGAGGCAGCCTTCTGTAAGAATAGGTTGGTTCGTTCCCAATTTTGGCTAGCTCTCCAAAAGATGCTCGTTTGAAGATCGTGGCTTGAGAATCCCCTCCAGGACTCAAGAACTGGAGGCGCGATTCCTGGGACTGAATTTGGCCGGAAGCATCATAACGGTCAGATCCGAACTGAACCGAGAAGGAGAGATTATCGCCTTTCACTCTTACATTCGTGAGTGGAGTCCGGAACGGATTCAAGCCTCCAACTCCTACCCAATCTCCGCTCAAAGCATCATTATGCTGTTGAAAAACGAGCCTACTAGTTATCGCATCAGTGCTTTTCGCCGGCTGCTCCACCCACGTCCCTGAGAGATCTTGGGCGCAAGCGCTCGTTAAACGAAGAATCAAGAAGAAAGTTACGAATGAAAGCCTTCGTGTAAATATTTTTCAATATCTCCATCTGGCCGTTGAAAGTCTCAATAGCTATCCCCATTAGCCCCCCCTTGACGTAAAGGCTCTGTCACTGAGCGCATTGCTCCATCACGTTTATACTTTCCGATCGCGGGTTTGGTTTCGACTGTTGCACGAGCAAGATCAAGTGCAGTCGGCTGTTGCTGATCTTCTGTTGCTGCGGGTTATTCTGGACGAACACCTTCTGGGCTCGTCGCGCACGACGGTGTCGCCCTCAGTCTGCTCTTCGAACGCATAAAATCCGTTGATGACAATCAGCAGCGGCCGACTCAACAGCGTCTGTTGAATTTGGCGCGAAGCCTGTGCGAAAGTCATCAACTCCTCCTGAATGTTGTCCACGAGATCGAGCGACGGTCCGCCCACCATCCCCTCCATGTCAGGCAACCCAAATGGCAGGCGCACTGATTGCGCGACTCCATGGTTGACCGCTCAAGCACGCTCAATCTCCTCTACGTGGCGGAAGGTCTGTTTGAACAGGTCGGCAGGAAAACGCTCCCGACGGAGAGTTGTCTCCATGACCACGTTCATGCACTCGAGGAAGTGCCTGATGCGGATCTCACTCAGATCGCCGATCCCCTTACCCACGAGACTCTCTCTGAGTTCCCCGCTTTGCCAACTCAGCTCGAGCGATGCATCGGCGATATCCATCACGGCTCGAACGATGATTCGGAGGCCTATCATTACGCCACCGTTGGGGATATCGATGAGATCGTTCCCCAGTCGCGGGTTTTGCGGACCCGACACGTGAGCGCAGGCCGGAGAGCAGACAAGAGTGTCAGTTTCCCTTAAAGAGGGTACTGGACGTGAGGCGCGCCTTTGGAGTAAAAATAAAGACTTATGAGTTTGAGTGGTGTCCCGTAAAAAGGGGACTGGCCCTTCATTAAGGGGACTGCGCGGCACAGTGGTGTTGTCTGCCTGCTCGATTGGGATCGACGCATGCGCGGCATGAGGCGCATTCCCCTCAGTCGTCGCTCACACATCATCGGTTTCCAGACGTCCCCTGTTTCAGGGGTGACAGAGCACGAGAGCGCACTGGAACGCGACTTTGTCACTCTCAGCATCTTCTGCGACGCATCAGCCCGGATCATCTCGCAGCCGATCACGGTTTCGTTTCTCGAAGGCCTCACGCCGCGCCGCTATACGCCCGATTTTCTCGTTCATTGGAGTGACGGCCGCTCGCAGCTCATCGAGGTCAAGTATCGAGCGGACCTGCGCGAGAAGTGGCGGCAGTTGCGGCCTGCATTCTTCGCCGCGCGAGCCTGGGCGCGGGAACAGCAGGCCTCATTTCGGATTGCCACCGAGCGATCTATTCGCGGCGCTACGCTCGAGAACGCGAAGCGCTTGTTACCGCTTCGCGCAGCGCCTCTGGACCGTGCGCTCGCCGATCAACTTCGCAACGCCCTGGCCTGCCTTTCCGATCCCACATTCGGCTCGCTCGCGGCGGCAGTGCCGAGGGAACGCGCAGCCGTGCTGGGTACACTCTGGCGGATGATTGCGCGCGGGGAGTTGCGCGTTGATTTGACCGTGCCCATCGGACTTCGTACACCGCTTGCGCTGCCATGATGAGAGCGAGGGTCAGTCCGGAGTTGACCGAGATGTCACCGCAGGACTGGCAAGAAGCTCACCGCCGACTCGAGATCATCCAGCCCTTGGCCGCAGCGGCAGATCGTACACGCGCGAGCGTGCAGCTGGCGGCAAAGCGGCTGCTGTTGAGCGTGACCCATGCCTATCGATTGCTGAAGCGCTACGAGGCCGATCCGCGATTAACGAGTCTGTTGCCCGCACGCCGAGGACGCAAACGAGGGCACTGTCGTTTAGCTACGATGGTCGAAGAGGTGATTCAAACAGCCATCGATGAGGTATACCTCACACGGCAGAAGCCTCGCGTCAGTGTACTGGTTGCCGAGGTGCACCGGCGGTGCAGGGTGTTAGGTCTGAAGAACCCCAGTGCCAAGGCCGTACGACGGCGTCTGCAGGGGCGGCCTGCCTCTGAGCTGCTCGCGCGGCGCGAAGGCCGCAAGGCTGCACGCGATCGCTTCGGCCCCGTCACCGGATCGCTGGAAGCGCCCTGGCCACTGTCGCTGGTGCAGATCGATCACACGCTGGTGGATGTCATCGTGGTCGCCTCGATCACGCGCGAGCCGATACAAAGACCCTGGCTCACACTCGCCATCGATGTGCACTCCCGGTGTGTTCCGGGGTTCTATCTGAGTCTGGAGCCGCCGTCAGCCACCTCGGTCGCGCTGTGCATCGCACATGCCGCACTGCCCAAAGAACCTTGGCTTGCCTCCCTCGGTATCGAAGTGAGTTGGCCGATGGGTGGCATCCCGGAGCGCTTCCATCTGGATAACGCGCGGGAGTTTCGTTCCGAGGCGTTGCGCCGCGGCTGTCAGCAATATGGCATTGGCATCGATTATCGCCCCGTCGCTACACCGCACTACGGAGGTCACATCGAGCGGCTGATCGGCACGATGATGGGCAAGGTTCATCTGCTGCCCGGCACGACCTTCTCCAACACGCGCATCAAAGGCGATCTGGATCCGCAGAAAACCGCCGCCATGACACTGGAGGAGTTGCAGCGCTGGCTGGTGCATGCGATCGCAGGCGAGTATCACAACACGGTACATAGTGCGCTTCAGATGCCGCCCGTCGCCGCTTGGCAACGAGGCATCCTCGGCGACGAGCGCACGCCTGGACGCGGCGAGCCCACGGCCGTGGTGGATCAACGGCGATTCTTGATCGATTTTCTGCACCTGCAACGCCGTCTCGTGCGCCGTGAAGGCATCTCGCTTCATTGCATCCATTATTGGTCCGATGAGCTCCCGGTGTGGATTGGTCGAGCACAGAAGATGATCGTGCGCTACGACCCGCGTGATTTGAGTCGGATCTATCTGCTCGCGCCCGATGGCCAATACTAGGATGTGAGCTATCGGGATTTGCGCCGCCCACCGATCAGTCTGTGGGAGCATCGCCTGGCGCTCGATCGCCTGCGCGAGCAAGGACGCGCGCATGTAGACGAAGCGGCGATCTTTCGCGCGCTCGAGAACATGCGCACGATTGCGCAGGAGGCCTCCCGGCACAGCAAAGTAGCCGCCGTCGACGCGAGCGGCAACTGCAGCTCATTCGAGGAGGACCGTTGGACGGCGCGCCCGCCCATTCGGCTGCGGCGCAAGCCCTCTCGAGGCTGGATGAACACGAGCAGGACACGCGCCAAATCTGGGAGCGGATGCTCCCGGTGGAGGAGTGGTCGTGAGCGCGGACTACTCGCACTTGCATTGTGCGATGCGCCGTGCGGATGATGCGTCGCACGAGCGTGCGTTTACTCGTCATCGACGATGTGCACAACCTCTTGTCAGGATCGCGCCCTCAGCAGCGCCGGATGTTGAACCTGCTGCGTTGGCTCGGTAATGAGTTGCAGATCCCGTTGGTGGCCGTCGGAACCGCCGAAGCATTGCACGCCATACACAGCGATGACCAACTCGCCAACCGATTTGAACCGATCGGCCTGCCTCCCCAGTGCGACAACGACGAGTACCGGCAACTGCTGAGCACCCTAGAAGCGGTGCTCCCGCTGCGTCGGGCCTCACAGCTGGCAACACCGGCGCTGGCTGAGAAGCTCGATCGTGCAACGGGCCGCGGTGCGGGCCGTCACCTCGGGCGGCGAGGCCATCAGCATCCAGCTCATCGATGAGATCCGCTTCATTTCCCCCTCTCAGCGTCGCCGTGTTGCCGTCTGATGGCTTCGAGCTGATCCCCGCGAAATCCGCAGCCGCGCGTGCATGGCCGCCAGAACTACCGCTCTATGTGGAACCAGCTTCCGAGGAGGCGTTAATTTCGTGGCTGTCGCGTTTGGCAGCGCAGTTGGATGTCACCACGCAGGTGCTCACACGACACGCCTTCCAGATCCCGGCTCGCGCGGAGGGTTCGCACTGGTGGCGTCGTGCGGCTCCAGATCTCCTAAAGCAGATCAGCCGCCGCACCAGCATCCCGGTTGAGCGACTGCGGTGCATGACCCTCAGCGCTTGGGCGCCCGTGATCCAAGAGGACGAAAGCAGCGAGCGTCTGAGTGGCCTTCGGTTTGCGGACCGCCCCCTGCGGCGCACGCATCGCCTGGCCGTGTGCGCTCGGTGCCTCGCCGAAGACACTCGGCCCTACCTGCGCCTGTCATGGAAGATCGGTTGGATGCCGGTGTGTCCACGCCACCAAACCCGCTTGCTCACGGCGTCTCCGGGATGTCAGGTATCGCTGCCACTGCCGCCGCCTACCTCGACACGGGCGTTCTGCCCGAGTCGCTGTCACCCGCTGTGGGATCGCACTCGCACCAACCACTGCTCACATTGAATGCGCGAATCCTGAAACCGGCCCGATACCAGCGGCTCGGTTCAGGAATTGAGAAAACGACAGCTCAATTGCGGTACCCGACCCTTCTTTGAGGTCCTGGTGTCCTATTTACAGTCCTGAGTACCCTCTTGGGAGGAAACCGACACTTTCCGCTATTCGGTGCCGGCGGGGAGGCCCGGTGGTGCGGCGCATGATTCCCTCAGGACCAATGGTGCAGCCCCCTCCATTAAGGTAGATACTCTCGGCCTATTCTGGGAAGAGCACTGAATTACGCTGGAGCGAACAAAATGGAACGGATGGATCCCACCAATCAGGACGATTGTGAAGATATCCCCGAGCGGGTGAATAAGGTGCTGAATCCTCGCTCCATCAGTCCAGCGGACATCCAGTCCGATGACTATGACGGCTCGCAATCCGTCGAGGAATACCTCCGGAACTCCGCTCGCCGGGAAAGCTAGTCCTGTGGGGCAGACACCGTGAGGACGGCTGGAGGTTGTTTTGCGACGACAAAGCCCAGGTCCGTTCACTCACGATGCTGCTCCGGGGAGTAATCTCCCACACTTTCACACCGAAATCTTCGGACGATAGTCAGTACTTTCGGCTGATACGTCGGACCAATACGTCGTCATCCTCGGCGAGTTGAAGACGTAAAGCGCTGCAATCGCTCTCGATTTCACAAAAATCGCTCAAACCTGCAGTATTGCTGCATTGCATGTTTCCCCTTGGTCTCCTACCCAACACCGTGTTGTCAGGTAGATCCTTCCCCTGCCGATCCGATCCTGACATCCAAAAATCACGGTTAAGGATAAGGAGAATTGACTATGAAGGTGCATGTGAAGGAAATCGGATTGCGATTGATTGATTGCGGGCCCGCACGGAAGATGACCCAGGGATTACCGATCGGATTCTTTCGTGAGAACGCTCCACCTCCATTCAACCGGACTTTCGTTGGCTGAGTTCTGAATGCGGCCGCGACCGGGAGGTCACTCCTGGCCGCGGCCCGCTCACCATTCGTGCTCAAGCCTCAAGCTGACACGCCTGCCCAGCAGATCGGCGTTTTCCGGGTCAAATCCGACGAAACTGACGTTGTTGTTGAGAAAGGGAGGCTGTTTATTGAACACATTCAGACCGCGCAATGAGACGGTCGTATTGCCGCCGATCAACTGATCCAACTGACTCGCCTTGTACGCCACAACCAGATCCCAGGTGGTCCACGCTCCCACCGGCTGGTTTGGAATGCTGATCGTATCTTTGTAACTGCTTTGTAGATTCAGCGCCGGCGACACCGACCACCAGGGATTCTCCCACCGGAATACGCTGCGAAGACGCAGCGCGGTCGGGTAATGAGGCGTATTTCGATAGCTGATGAAATCGTCGCCCGGCGCCTGCGTCTCCTTGAAGTGCAGGACATACGTAGCCTGCAGATTCGCGCTCAGTTCCCCGTTGGGAATGTCCCAACGTTGCAGGATCTTCAAATCAAAGCCGTCGGTCTTGACGGTTTCGGCACTGCGAAGCCTCAGATCGACGATCGCCCCGATGTCTGAATTCTCACACGAGCCGGCAGGCCCCAGGAACCGGGCACGCGAACAGACCTCGGTGACATCAGCGGGGAGTACGTTACGGGTGAAGAGATAACTGTATCGGGGGTCGCTGAACAATGTGAGCGGCAGCAGTTGCGTCGGCAAAATCTGATTGAACGATACAATGTTGAAATACTGGGCATCTATGGAGAGCTTGGGATTCGCTTGCGGTGAGAACTTCAGGCCTGCCATCCAACTTCGAGCAGTCTCAGGCCGCAGATCGGCATTGTTGCCACCCCAGATGAGCGCGTTGGTATAACCAGTCGGTGACTTCGGATCCGGCAGCGGATAAACGCCGGCGTAGTTGATGGTTTCGTTGAGATCCGGCAGGTTGGGAGGACGAAACATACGGGCCCAGGTGCCAAACAGAGATAGTCCTGAGCCCGTATCCAGCGAAAAGCAAAAGCTGGGCAGCCACGCCCCACCGACATCGCTGAAATGCTCGTAACGCACCCCGGCCGCTAATCTCAGATCGTAGGGTTTGCGGGCGAGAACCGGCACAGACGACTGAACGTAGAGCGCCTGAAGCGTCCGCTGCCTATCGGTATCAAAGACCTGATCCACCGAACTGAAGACCGGTGACACGGTGGAGAGCAATGTTTGCAGACGGTAATCGTAGCCTGTCGTGATCGTCACGGGGCCGGCGGGCAACAACGGCATCGACCCGACGGCCTTTAGGCCGGCAACTCTGTACGCCGATTTGACTTCGTTGGATCCCTGGGTGCGGATTGCAGCGAGGGTCTGCGGATTCGTGTTCGAGCCGGCGCCAAAAGGATTAAAGGCCGATGCGGGATCGCTGGACGCCAGAAATTCCGACAGCGCGTCGTAGTTGACCAGATTGCTTTGGGTCTCGAGTTGATTCTCGAACGTGTAGCCGGCAGTCGCTTCCAGACTCCAATCGCCGCCGAGGTGCTGCTTCACTCCAAGAGTTGCCTGGCCGCTCCGTACAGTGTCCCTTTCCGCGATGCCTCCGAAGTCGCTCCCAAAGCCATAGAGAACCTGCACCGAACTCGTATCGCCCGGAACAGGATTGACATAGAACGGATTTGTGTCCGGGACCAGTAGCGGGGTGCCAAAAGGGGCGACATGCGATGTGACCCAGCGCATGTTGAACAGACTATTGAATGCAATCTCAGTGTCATCGGATAGATCGAAGGATCCGTTGACCAGTCCATTGATGCGCCGCTGCTGCGGCAACATCCAGGTGCCCGCATAATTGTCGTACTCATTTGGCACCGGCAGCAGATCGCCGGAGGTCAGATGAGATCCGTTCTGTCCGGGAGGGATGCCCCAAAGCTGCCTGTTGCTGTCGAGAATGGAACCTGGATTGCCGTATGGCGTGTCGAAGTTACTGCCTCCCCAAGGCGTCAGATTGCTCGTCGCCTGACTACGCTCCGAGGCGGGAAGCGCGTTACGTGAATAGAACTCGAAACCGGCGAGAACGCGCCAGTCTTCGTCAGCCTTGGAGAAGGAGTGACTGAATTCGTGTTCGGACAGGGACCCCGGCTTCCCGGCTGACAACGTCGTCAGTGGCCTGGAATAGCCGCCGCGCAGGACGAAGTTGACGATTCCGCCCACTGCATCCGCTCCATAAATCGTGGACGCGCCATCGGATATCAACTCAATGCGGTCTATGGCGGAAAGCGGAATATTGCTGATGTCAGTGAAGCTGCCTTCGGATCCACTGGGAGCCAGCCGTTGACCGTCAACAAGGATCAGAGTCGCACGCTGCCCTATCCCGTAGAGGTTCAATCCCGATCCATAGGCAACGTTGCTCAGCGCTACACCATAGTACCCAGTCGCTTCATTTGCCCCTATACCCTGGTTCTGTGTCAGAGAGGTCACCCAATCGGGCACGGTGGTAAATCCCTGCCGGGACAGCTCGTCGCTGTTGATTGTGCGGGTCACCACGCCAGGAGGCAATTCGATCAGACTCGACGAGCCGCGGGCGGCAATCTCGACGGTCGGAAGATCGGGCTCCCTTGGACCCGCACGCTCCGTAGTCAGGCCCGGACGCACATCGACCAGATGCTTGGAAGTCCTCGAGAAATCCAGGCCACTGTCACCGAGTAACTTTCGCAGCGCCTCGATCGGTTCGTACTTTCCTTTGAGCGCCCGTGTCTTAAAGTGATCTAAACTTCCCTGTTCGTATAAAACGGACATATGGGCCTGTTCCCCGAACGTCCGTACAGCGTTTTCGGCCTGCCCCGCGGGAATGTCGAAATCGCGCATCTCGGCCGCGAGCGACGGACCACTGAGCAGACCCATGCCCAGCGTCAATATCGCGACGACTGCGACATGGACACCGCCCCTTATGACACGCCCCCTGCGCACTCCGTGCGTTTACCGCGACTAGATCGCTGATCGTGCTTTCAACGCATCAGGTCCGCTTGAACGCATTGTCGACAATCGGTGCTCATATCGGCGGTCTTCCAGACTTAATACGCGGCAGCTGATCACACTCTGACATGTTTGATCATTGATTGGTATTGACGAAAACGACGCCGGCTCGATCGTGTGCGACAGTTTCTATTTGGATAACTTTCGGATAGCGGAAATATTGCGTCCGCACGTCTGCACCCTAGGCACCGACTAAAGTCGATGGCAATCGTACACCTCTCGGGCCGTCGCAGCCCGTGCAAAATGTAGGACTACGAACTTGCCGGACGGCGATTCCACCCAACATGGTTGGCAGTGCTGATGTTATTGCGACGCACAAACTAACACGGCAGTTTGGCCCGCCGTAAGGCTGCGCCATTGACGGAAATCTGAACGCACATCGTCTCCCTAACAGAGACCTCCCTTAAACACAATCTACAAATGTCCGTTTTTTCAGCCCGTAGGAACTGATATGGATTCGGGTAATGTCATTGAGTTTCCCAATCGCAAGATCGGAGACGAGATCCCGCGAAGGAGCGAGCCACCCGAAGACCCCAAGCGTCGGGCGCCGGTCAAGGCCATCGTTGTGACTGCACTCGGAGTTGTCGGCTTTCTGGCAGTCGGCGCATATAACTTCAGAGCACCTGACCCGCTGCCTCTGACAGGATCGTTTTCAACCGCGAGAGGTGAACACCGGTGCGAGAGAACTCCGGATACGTCGGTGGTTTGTCTCAATACGGGCACAGTTGTCCGCTGGGTGTTCGACGGCGTCGCTCGTCATTTCGAAGTGGACGCCGGTGAAGCCAGCTTCAAGGTCCATCCGGAGAAACGACCGTTGGAGGTTGGCAGCCATAGCCTGATCGTTCGCGATGTCCACACCCAATTCGATGTGTACCGGAAGAGCGGGTCGACCGTCGTAACGGTGATCGAGGGTGGAATCAAGCTGTTGAAGCGCAGTGCCGACGACTCGCGTCAGGATCCACCGGAGTCGGCTTGGAAATCTGCTCCGATGTTTCGTCGCCTGGAGCAGGTGGAGTTTGATGAAACTACCGGAACACTGACGAACCGTCGGTTGCTGACGGAGCGAGATCTCTCCCAGTTCATGGCGTGGCAGATCGGCGAGGTGGACCTGACTGACAAGGCGTTGAGTGATGCCCTTCAGGAGCTCTCCCGACATCAGGCTAGCGACTTGAGATTTACGTTTCAGGACAGGGAGATGCGTCAGATGCGCGTCGGGGGACGTGTGGAGAGCACTCACTTGGCGGACTTCCTGGATTGGTTGGCGCAGAAGCACGGTATCCAGCACAAGCTCAGCCACGGCCCTCATGGGGAAGCAGTGATCGCACTGATGCGGCAACGAACTACGGACGTTCATCGACAGCCGAAGTGAGATCGGCCAAAGACGCTTCGCCATGAGGCGTCTTTCATATGAAGGTGCACTTGGCGCGATCGGATAGCAAAGTGGCATTCCCTGCCACTGCCTCCGGCCTCATTGGCTCCTATCCTGGCGCCCATGAACAAGACCATCCTGATCACAGGCACCTCCACGGGCCTAGGCCGCGCCACCGCGAAACACTTCCAGTCCCAGGGCTGGAATGTTATCGCGACCATGCGCACTCCCTCCCATGAAATCGAGCTGACACAGCTCGAACGCACCCTCGTCACTCGTCTCGACGTCCAAGACATTACGTCCATCAAGTCAGCCGTCGACGCCGGCCTCGCAAAGTTCGGCCGCATCGACGCTCTGGTGAACAACGCCGGCTATGGTGCCTACGGCCCTCTCGAAGCAACACCTCTCGAGAAGATCCGCCGGCAATTCGAAGTAAACGTCCTCGGACTCCTGGCAACAACACAAGCGCTCCTACCTCACTTCCGCGCAAACCGAAGCGGCACCATAGTCAACATCTCTTCGATCGGTGGCCTGATGGCCTTCCCGCTCGGCACCCTCTATCACGGCACGAAGTTCGCCGTGGAGGGACTCTCTGAGTCTCTGCACTACGAGCTAGCTCCGCTGAGAATCCGCGTGAAGGTCATCGAGCCAGGTGGAATCAAGACGGACTTCGGCGGGCGGTCCTTCGACTTCAGCAACGACGCCGCGCTCACCGAATACCAGCCGCTCGTGCAGTCGCTCTTCAACGTAATGGGCCCGATGATGGCAAACGCCTCATCTCCTGAGCAGATCGCCGAGGTCGTATACGCTGCTGCAACCGATGGCACCGACCAGCTCCGATACGAGGCCGGCGCGGACGCCGTCCAAATTCTCGCGAACCGACGCTCGGTCGACGATCGCACCTTCTTCGCTGGTATGCAGGCACAATTTGGCGGGTAGAATAATCGTCTTATTCATATGAAAGTCATTCTTTTCGGCGCAACCGGCATGGTGGGACGAGGCGTCCTGCGCCAATGCCTTCTCGACCCCGCCGTCGAGTCAGTCATTTGCATTGGACGCAAGCCCTCCGGCGTAACGGATCCAAAGCTGCGCGATCTCGTGCGGCCGGACATGTTCGACTTCAGCCTCAACGCCGGCGAATTGAGCTCATACGACTCCTGCTTCTTCTGCCTCGGCGTTTCTTCCGTAGGCATGAATGAAGCCGACTACACACACCTCACATACGATCTCACGTTGGGCTGGGCACGTGCACTCGCAGCCCAAAATCCAGCGATGCGTTTCCTCTACGTCTCAGGCATGGGCACCGGCGGCAAGTCAATGTGGTCGCAGGTGAAAGGCCGCACCGAGAATGACCTTCTCGCCCTGCTCCCCGAGGCGATCATGATCCGCCTCGGCGCGCTGCGCCCGATGCACGGTGAGACTTCGAAGTCTTACGGCGGCGGCTTGCTCCTCGCCATACTCGCTCCCCTATGGCCACTCCTCCAGTGGATCTGGCCAAACAGCGTCATCTCCACCGAAGAACTCGGCCGTGCAATGCTCCTCGCCGCGCGCAAGGGTAGCCGTAAGCGCGTGTTGGAAAGCGCCGATCTGGTAGCGCTTGGCCGCCGCGGAGACGAAGCAACTCTCGCGGGTTAAATGGCCAACGTTCAAAACCAGGGCTACGCACTCGACACGACCTGGTGCACGGTACTCAAAGACCTCGGCGTCAATCCCGCCAACGTGCTCCGTCGCGCCGGCCTCCCAGACGACCTGCTCCAACATCCATCCGTGCGGCTACCCACCGCAGACTACTACCGACTCTGGGACAGCATCGAAGCAGAAACCGGCGACCCGCTGTTTCCCCTACGACTGTGCGAATCCATCCGCAGCGAAGCTTTCTCCCCAACGCTGTTTGCAGCGCTGTGCAGCCCCAACCTCCTCGTGGCCGCTCAACGAATTGCCCGCTACAAAGCGTTGATCGCGCCCATGCGTTTCACGGTGACCGAAGCACGGAACGTGGTATCCGTGGATGTAACCTGGCTCGACACATCGCTGCCGCCGCCCACCTCTCTAGTCGTAATGGAGTCGTTATTCTCAGTGGCCCTGGCCCGCATGGGCACACGCGAACACATTCGCCCCGTCGCGGCAACAACGACAGTTCTGCCATCCCCGTTGAAGCCCTATGAAGAGTTCCTCGGCACACGTCTTCAGAGAGCTTCGAAGAATCGAGTCACCTTCACTACCGCTGACGCCACGCGCCCCGCCAGACCATCATTGCGATAGAACAAGGCCGCTACTCTCCCTCACTGGAAGCGGCTTTCAAGATCGCAAAGGCGCTGGGAGCTCCGTTAGACGAGGTGTTTCAATACGCAGAGAGTTGAACCGCGGCTCTCAATCCCAGAGCGTCCGCCCCAGAAACGTCAGAGTCCGATCCCATGCCAACTGCGTCCACACGGCATCATACTGAGTCCCCGCAATCCGCCCCGGACCCACAGCCGTCTCATTGGCAAAGGCATGCCGGGCAAGATAGCGATGAAACTCCGACTTCACGCCCTTCTCGGCAAACTTAGCTTCCAGCGCATCCACATTCTTGATTGAAAAGAAATCATCCTGGGTGCCCCAATGCCCGAGGATTTGCGCCTTGATTTTGGATGCGTCAATGTATTCGAGCGGTGGCATCCCATACCAGACAACACCGACATTGATGTCAGCATGGTTGCCGAGCGCCAACAAAGTCAGCGCACCACCCATGCAAAAGCCCATGATTCCTATACGCGAAGTACGCTGCTTTAAATAGGCAACCGCACCGCCCACGTCCTGCGTGGCCGCATCGCCGAAGTTCAGCGCATCCATCAGATGATGCGCTTCCTCCTCCTCCACCGTGGTCTTCCCGCGGTAGAGGTCAGGCACCAGCGCGAGATACCCACAAGCAGCCAGTCGATTCGCCACGCCGCGAATCTGATCGTTCAGCCCCCACCATTCCTGTAAGACGACAATTGCCGGCGCACCCTCCGTCTTCTCGGGAACGGCCAGATAGCCTTGCAGTTCTTGTCCATCGGGCCGCTTGAACTTGACCATGGATGCCATTCTCGGGGGTCTCGGTGAATTCGCCGCGCCTCGATTATGCCCAATAACGGAGTCAATCGCCTGGTTCGTCGTTTACTGCATGACCTTGCACAGCACCGGGCACTCCATGCACCACCGCGCTCTTTCGGCCTCACTGCTTTCGTGGTTTCGGGGAACGGCGAGCAGTGAAGGACACGCATCGCTTGATATCGAGCCACAGCCACTGCAATCGGCGTTGTGCGAGCTAGCCAAACAGACTGATATTCAGGTGTTAATCAGTTCGGACAATGCGCAGACCGGGGAGACACTGACTCCCGAAGCAGCGCTGCAGCAACTCTTCTACGGGGGGGATATCGACCGAGAATCTGCCGATGCGCGCGTTGTATTCGTCCACCGATACGCCTGTGATGGCTCAATCACGGAAGTCGTTGTCACAGCACGGAGGCGCGTGGGGCAACAACTTGACGCTCCTGCACGGATCACTCTCCCCGATGGATCCCAGGTTGACTTGCGGAGCTCACGTGCAGTCCAGCTCGTGACGGGGTCAGCAACCTTCGTCCAGACCTTTCGTCTCAACACCCCTTATTACTCAGTTTACATTCGATTGCATGTCTACCATCCCCGAAGCTTGACCGGTAAAGATAACTTCAGCGCGTCCCCCATCCGTGCGCGCTCTCGCCGCAAGCGACGCGCAGGCTATCGAGCATCTGGCTCTTCCACCAGCATTGGCTTCTCACGAGTCCAGCGGCTAGTCGTTTAAAAGCGGTTCGTAATCGCCGTATTGCCCCGGCCGCAACATCACCAACGGTAACCTTAGACCGTCTCTGGCTAGTGCTTTGTTGCGCGTGCGAACCAGATGAGGATCGTCTTGTGAGTATGCGGAAGAGCGAAAGAACAGCTCGGCGCCCGACCGTCAAAAGTCGGTCGCCAATAGTGTCGAGAGTTGTGATCCCGCCGGAAATCCGGCGCGAATTGCTGGCAAGGTGTCTGCGACGCTGTTGCATGTGCTTCGTGCTCAAAGGAGACCGGACGGAAAAAGAGGGGCAGATTGCGCACTTGGACAGAAACCGTGCCAATTGCGACATCGACAATCTCGTCTATCTCTGTCAGGAATGCCACACACGGTACGACAGAAAGAGCAATAGAACCCTGAACTTTACTCCTGGCGAAGTACGGGCCCACAGAGACAGAATGTATAACAAGCTCGGTCACGACTGCATAGAAGTGGGGGTCGTGGTGCAGGTACATCGCGACCGGTATGAGGCAGCGAGGCAGATTATTGAGCAAGCCAAGACGGCGCTGCGGCGCATTGGTCTCGATCTAACAGTCCACGAAGGACCAGCAGACTCAAAGCAATCATGAGCCGAAATCCTCCAACGCAAGATGTCGATGATGTGCTGATCAAGAGCCGGCGTCGATGTGCCCTTTGTTATGCGAGCGGTGATGCAACGGTGAAATCCGGCAACGTCGCGCACATAGAGCCCGTCACAGACAGTCGCGACGAGACTGCCGACAATTTGATGTTTCTGTGCGCAAAACACATCAAAGAAACTCACGAGCGTAAAGCCGCCACCCCTATGAAATTGCGAGCCTGGCGCGCTCAGCTATACGAGGCAATCTCGAAGGAAGACAACACCACCCGGACTACTCCACCGAAGGTGTTCATTTCTTACGGACTCGATACGACAGTCATACATGAGATTGCAGCAGTGCTGAGCGATCGTGACGTCGAACAGATCATTCTTCCGAAACGCCTGGACCCCGCTTTCATCACGCTGGAACGGCTGCAACTCAATCTGAGCGCAGACTTCGCCATTGTTGTATTGGACAAGCCGGCTAAAGATCCGGCTGAATTGTTCGAGCTCGGGTTCTTTCTAGGTCGGCTGGGTCCCGAACGCGTGTGCGCTCTCGCCATGCCCGATACCCTAATCCCGCGGGATATCAGCGGGGCCCACCTGATCAAAAAGGATGCCAGCGGGCGCTGGAAGAACTCTTTGATACGCAGGCTTGCGGCAGCCGCAATTGGCACGCAATCGCCCGAATGAAACTCACTTCAGTGGGATCACCCCGGCATCCGTAGCTCGAAACCCGCACGCATCGAAGTAAAATGACTGCAACGCTGATTCAAAATCAACATGCAGCCATTCGCATTGCGTCCGCCGGGAACGGCTCACCGCCTCGTCGATCATTCTATTGGCAATTCCCTGTCGCCTGAATTCCCTGGTGACCATCGTATCCAATATGAACGCGTGAACCCCACCGTCCCAAGCCACATTCACAAATCCGACGAGTCTTCCCGACTGGCGCGCGCAAACCCAACCAAGACTGAAGCGGTTAACCTGCCCCCACCAGTCATCATCCATCAGGCGATGCTCAAAACACTCTGCATGCAGAGCGTTCAATTCGTCGTTAGTGAATAACCCGCGCCACTCCATCTCAGCGCGCCTCCATCATGCGCGGCAGCGCCGTCGTCAGAGCATCAATCGCAGCCCGTGTACGCAATGGCATGTACGGCGTTTTGATCCAGGTCGCGAATACGCCAAAGAGATGCTGGGGAACGTTCGGAAAGACCGACACCAACAACCCCTCCTCCAGCCTCCCACGGACCAGCCAGCTCGGCAGCCACGCCATCCCGAATCCTGCGACCGCCGCATCAGCCAGCCCTTCCATGTCATCGATTTGCAGTCGAACCCGTGGCGAAATCTCTGCCGGCTGGCCATCCTCGCGCGGAAACAACCACGGCGCACACGCACGCGACCGGCCGTATACAACCCCTTCGTGATTCACGAGCTCTTCCAGTTTCCCAGGATGTCCATATTGGGACAGGTAACCAGGCGACGCGCAGACCATCATGCGCTGACTCGCTACACGCCGGGCAACGAGCCCCGCCGTGTCGGGAAGCACCCCGGTCCTGATCGCGAAATCGAACCCCTCATCAGCGAGGTCAGCAACCCGATCATTCAGCGACAGACTCAAGCGCACAGCCGGATGATGCGCAGCGAACTCCAACAGTAGCGGAGTTACGCAGTAACGCCCAAACAGTGCCGGCATCGTCACCCGCAGCGTCCCACGCAACTCAACTCGCTGATCCGCCGCGATCGCATCAGAGGCGTCGACTTCCGCCAACACGATCCTGCAGCGTTCGTAATAGGCACGACCAAACTCGGTGAGCTTCTGGCTACGAGTGGTCCTGTTGAGCAACCTGACCCCCAGCCGCTCCTCGAGCGAGCGCACATGCTTGCCCACCATCGGGCTGGACATGCCCAAGGTAGCCGCGGCCGCGGCAAACGAGCCGAGGTCCACGGCCTTCACGAACACAGACATGCTGGTCAGTCGATCCATATTCGAAACCAATAGTTTCTACTGTGCTGCCATCTCCCCAATTTATCCCCACTTGCCTGCGCCGCATAGTGCATTCCATTCTAATCGGATGGAGTCATCGAATGGCACGGGTAGTTCACTTTCGCCAGAAGGGCGCGCCGGAAGTTCTGCGAATCGAGGACGTAACGGTCCCACCACCCGGCTCCGACGAGGTACAGATCCGAGTGAAAGCCATCGGCATCAACCGCGCGGAGTCGATGTTCCGGTCCGGCCCCTACGTCGAAGACCCAGTCTTCCCCGCCCGTCTGGGCTACGAGGCTGCCGGCGTCGTCAACGCTGTTGGTAAAAACGTGAAGTCATTCGAAGTGGGAGACGCCGTCAGCGTCATACCTCCGATGTCCATCACCCGCTACGGCTCATACGGCGAGCTGGCCAACTTCCCCGCCTACCATGTAGTAAAACATCCGACCTCGCTGTCATGGATCGACGCCGCCGCAATCTGGATGCAATACGTGACCGCCTTCGGCGCGCTAATCGACGTAGCCAAAATCACCGCAAATGACTACGTCCTGATCACCGCGGCCTCCAGCAGTGTGGGCCTCGCAGCAATCCAGATCGCGAATGCAGTCGGCGCCACTCCCATTGCAGTAACTCGAACCAGTGCGAAGAGAAAGCAGCTTCAACAGGCGGGAGCAAAGCATGTCATCGCCTCAAAGGAAGAGGACCTCGTTGCACGCGTAAAGACGATCACAAATGGACGCGGAGCCACGGTGGCATTTGACCCGGTCGCAGGCCCCGAAATCGAAACACTCGCCGAAGCGATGGCCCAAAACGGCATCATCATCGAATACGGCGCCCTCAGCCCCGATCCAACACCGCCACCCCTCTTCCCCTTCCTGGTGAAGAATCTGCGGCTACACGGCTACCAATACAAAGAAGTCGTCCGCGACGCAGACAAGTTGGAGCAGGCCAAGCGATTCATTCTCGACGGACTCGCCGAAGGACGCCTGAAACCCGTCATCGACAAAGTCTTTCCTTTCGAGCAGATCGTCGAGGTACACCGCTACCCTCGAGTCAAACGTTCAATTCGGCAAGATCATCGTTACTGTCTGACAACAAGGGCGGACGCCCACCACCTCAGACGTATTCAACGCAATCGCCGAACCGCAGCGCCGTCAAATTCTGGTGCTCCTGCGAGGAGGCGAGAGCCCGGTAACCGAGTTGGCCCAGGAACTGGGCCTGACCCAACCGGGAGCATCCAAACACCTACGGGTCCTCCGTGAAGTTGGCCTGGTGCGGGATCGCAAGGCTGGCAAACAGCGCCTATACGGCCTCGATGCCCACGGCCTCCGCCCAGTCCACGAGTGGACCGGCGGATTCGCGCGTTTCTGGAACGAGAGCTTCGACCGACTAGACGCGTACGTCCAAGATCTGAAGCGAGCACACAAGAAGGGGTAGCTGATGAGTGCAACAGCCGATCGCGAAATCGTCATCACCCGAGTCATTGACGCGCCACGTGAGTTGGTGTTTGAAGCGTTCACCGATGTCCGTCACCTGTCGCAGTGGACGCGACCCGCATTGCCCTGACACCGGTGCGCGCTGAGCCAACAGAATGGGTAACCCACCTGACCTACGCAGTCAGGAAGCGTTAGCCGGTACAACTTCTGAGCACATCATCGAGGACGACAACGATGGGGTGACGCGTTGTGTCCATCAATGCGGTTACCTGTCCGACTACTCTGCAGAGTCAACTTTCCGACACCACCACGCATCGACAGCTGAACAGCTCCGTTACGGACCGTGATTGTCGTTCCATCTCTTTTTACATCTACACGGACAACCGGTATTCCCACCAGTGACGCAACGGGCTGTCTGTCAATTGCCATCATATGCTCGCGCGGTAGCTCGAGTCCCTTCAAGCCGTACGTTAGCGCAGCTGCGGGAATCATCCCCAACAGTGCATAACGCACGTTCGATCTTCGCCGAGACGGCCCGCGACGACAATCAGAAACCCTGAGACTGAAGTACATGGCTAGACGGCGCATGGGGGATCCTCTCGTGTTCGTCCGTCCTTGGTAAAGAGCACCGAGAATGCGAAACCGGACATCCAGCAATCGCACCAGGAAAATGTCCGCTTTGCGGTCTCGTGTCTCTATACCTAAGAGTAACGAGGCAATTCATGAGCTCCGAACCGGAACCACCCGATGCACGCCCTGAGGAAGACGCACCCGCGCCTGATGGCGGTAAGTCGAAATCGCAGCTGATGGGAGACCTGTTCCGTCGCTACGACAAATCACTACGCAGCAGTGTCCGCGCGCGTGGCGGACCAGAATGCGATGTGGATGCAATCGTCGCTCAGGCGTACGCGCTTACGCTCCAGGCCGCCGATACAACACCCATCAGCTCGCTCGCAGCGTATTTGTTTCGGACTGCAGTGAATTTGACGACCAGAGACGGTACCCGCCGTGTCATGTCGAAGAGATACCTCCAGCTCGGTACCGAGCTCGATGAGGATATCTCGCCTGAACAAGGTCTCCTCGACGAAGAGCAGAGCCTGCTCGACGATGAGCGCCGTCAGATGCTGCAACGCATAATCCCGGAGCTATCGCCGAAGCTCCGTACGGCCTTGATCCTGCGATATTGGGGTGGGCTCTCGTTCGCAGAGATGGTCGAGTGGTATCAACGCAAACAGGGTATTTCATTCAATGAGAGGACAATGCGGCGGCATGTTGCTGAGGCCATTGCCGAATGCCGGCAGCAGCTGCTGGCCGCCGAGGAGGCACGCAAATGACGACGGAACGTTCAAACACAACAGCCGGAAGGCGGCGTGTACCAGAGGGAGCCCGATGGCTCGTGGAACGAGACTCCGACAGAGCGCTGTCGCCAGTCGAGGCTCGACGCTGGGACCGGTGGAGCGCCGATGCAGACAACATGTCGGAATATCATGATCTGCAGCAGCTTTGCGCGCAGTTCCGATCTCTGCCCCGTCCTGATTTGCCCAGCGATGCAGAGCTGCACGCGGATCTGTCACAGGACATCGATCATGCTCCACGGCACACCGATGACAGTTCGAGTCGGTCCGTGAGCGATGTGGCAGTCATCTATTTCCCGAAGACCGCGAAGACGCCACGACGAGCCGGCAGAACCGTTCTTGCAGCCTGCGTGGCAATCGCCGCCATTGCGGCCGGCATCTTTCTTTGGCATGGCCAATCGGGATCCAACACGCAGCCCGCTTTCTGGAGACAGTATTCAACCTCAGCAGGCGAACAGCGCCAGTTTGAGCTGGAAGACGGCTCGACCGTCAATCTCGCCGGGGATACGAGCTTGGAGGCGCATTCCCCGGCACAAGGGCCGCGGACCGTCGTTCTGCAGCATGGTGAAGCGCGTTTTGATGTGAAGCACACGGCGACCCAGACTTTCACGGTGTTTGCCGCAAAGGGCAGTATTCAGGCGACTGGCACCTCCTTTGATGTTCGAAGCTATCCCAAACGCATCTATGTCACGGTGACGAAGGGTAACGTGCGGGTGAATCCTCAATCTCCCCTGCCTGGCGGCCCGGGCACCGAGAACGATAGGCGCATCGGTGAGGCGGGGCCGAAGCCGATTGATCTCGTGCCGGGGCAGGCCGTGGTCTACAAAATGGACGGCTCAGCCGGCGCGCCGCAAGCCGTCGACATCGCACAGGCCAACGCGCGGTGGTCCGGAGGAGTCATAAATTACGAGGCAACGCCCCTGCGAGAGATTGTGGAAGACATCCGACGTCTCGCCGACCGACAGATCACGCTGGATCCGGCACTCGACGACCTCGAGGTCAGTGGTGCGGTCAACCTGAAGGAGGCAGGTGATTGGTTGCGCACTCTGCAACGGTACTATCCGGTCGAGGTCAGCGAAGACCCGAGATCACACTCGCTTTTCATCAAGCCGCGCAGAGCATTTCTAGATGGCTGAGAGGGAACCGCCCGGGACGTGCGCGGACTGCCACGAATCCCTCTTTGACATCGGTTTAAATGGAGGACGGACGGATGGTAGTTGGCCGCGGAGCGGCCAACCGCCAACATTGTAAAGGACTACCAGACAGGAAGTGAATCCGCGCCGCGGGCGTGCTCGCGGCGCGGAGACATAACAATGTACTGGGAATCCGGATGAAGGTATCTCTTATGTGCTCCGCAGTCATACGGAGCGCGCGCTCTGCGTTATTGTCCTCCATTTTTCGCACTGTGCTATCCACCAGCCTCCTCACTTCATGGGAAGCGGCATATGCGTTGAATCTGGATCGCACAATCGACTTCGATATCGCTGGAGACATTCCCCTTCGCCAGGCGTTAACACGATGGACCGACCTGACTGCAATCCAATGGTTCATCGCCCCCGGCGTCCTCACCACGCAATGTATCACCAAGCGGTTGCAGGGCCGACTGAGTGCCGGGGATGCCCTGAAGGCACTACTACGGGGGTGCGGATTTGACTATGCCGCCTTTGAACGCACCGTAGTCATAACGCGGATGGGCTCGCAAGCAAGTCAGCCTGCACAGATGAGCGGGACACGCTCTGAATCAGGAAAAAATGACGATGTTGACAGTGACAAAGAAGTCGTTGTTCAACCGCCGCCCACGGGCTCGCATATTCGCGAAAAGCAACTTGCCTCCCCCGGCTTCGTCATAGGAAGGCAGGAACTCGACCATTCCGGCTACAGAACCCTCGCAGAGGTATTCCGTACCATACCTCAATCGTTCTCAGCCGATCTGAATGTCTACGTGATCGGCGCGGGCAGCAACGGAAACACACGCTCGCAGTCCGGGACCGTCTCGGCCAATCTGCGGGGCTTGGGCAGCGGCTCAACTTTGACACTACTCGACGGCAATCGACTCCCCTTCGCCGAAGGGTCGAGCGCGGTGGATCTGCGTCAGATCCCGCTCGAAGCGGTCGAGCGGATCGAAGTCATTACGGACGCCGCGTCCGCGGTGTACGGCGCTGATGCGGTTGCTGGAGTCGTCAACATCATATTGCGCAAAGATTACGATGGCCTGACAGCGGCTGGAGAGATAGGCGGTGCCGTCCAAGGCGGCGGGGCACTTCGACACTACAGCGTGATTGCGGGTCATCCATTTCCGTGGAACGGCGGCCGCGCACTGATATCAGTGTCCGGCATCCGGGAGTCGGACATCGATGCACAGGATCGTTCTTATGTCGCCCCATCCCTTGCACATACCTCTCTCGTGCCGGATACGAGCGGCCACTCGGCGGCGATGGTGTTGTCACAAGCGCTTCCCGGCAAAAGCTCGGCCGCTGTTGAAGCAGTTGGAACGAAGCGATCGGATACGCAGAGCGAGAACTTGGGTTCCCAGGTTGCGGGCCTCGCCTCCACTGATTTCCCTGAAGTCAAACAGTATGTTGCGGTCGCAAGCGCCGAAACCGAGCTCGCCGGCGGGTGGCATGCCAAGGTGTCCGCCGAAGTTGCAGCGGACAGCGTCAATGTCCCTGAGTCGTTGACCTTGTATGGCGCGCCCTATGCCTCCCGGGGAGCCGGAGGAGTAAGTTATTACAATCGGGTGCGATCCGTGGAAGTGACTGGCACAGGAGGCATGTGGCGATCGCAGCAGGCACTTGGTGCGGGCTACAGGGAAGAAACGTTCAGTTTCGCCAACCTCGCGGACGACAGTTTCCGAATCGCCCGAAAAAGAGGTGTCCGCTTCGCGTACACTGAAAGCCGAGCCCCCTTGCTGGGGGCGAGGTTGGATGAAGTTGGCTTACGCGCGCTGACTGGAAGCCTCGCAGGCAGATACGAGAGGCATACCGACTTCGGCTCCAGTGCCAATCCGAAAATCGGCCTGACGTATCGTCCCATCCCCGACCTGCAACTTCGAACCTCCTGGGGCACCTCGTTTCGCGCCCCCACTCTGCTGCAGGAATACGACATCCCGCAAGCGACCCTGGAACGGGTTCCCGATGGGCCCACAGCGACGGATACCCTGATCATTCTGCAGCGTTTTGGGGGAAATCAACGGCTCGCCCCCGAAAAATCGGACACACTGAGCTTCGATATAACGATGGCGCCGCGCAGCTTGCCGGGCATCTCGATGCAACTAACCTGGTACCGGATCAACTATCGCGGCAAGATCGAAATTCCGACTTCCAACACAGGCGATCCGCTGCCGGACGCTACCGCATCCTTCATCACGCGTAACCCCAGTGTCGCGCAACTTGCCGAGATCATAAAGAGCTCACTGTTTTCAAACAAAACTGACGCGGCTTACGATCCTACCCGTGTCGGCGCTCTCGTCGACGACAGATACCACAACATCACGCGGGAGAAAGCTTCCGGCTTCGACCTCGGCTCGCGCTACCAGCACGACATCGGGCGCGGCGAGCTCACTGCGTCGCTCGATGCAACTTATCTCGATCTGGTGGAGCGCGTCAGCGACTCCAGCCCGATGCTGGGACTCAGCGGGACAGTGTTTTATCCGCCCCGTTATCGCGGCCGCGCCGGCCTCAGCTGGAAAGATTCGGATCTCACCGCCTCGGCGTTCTTGAATCGTTCCGGACCCTCGCGGAATGTTGCTTTGACACCACCGTCCCGGGTGCCCTCCTGGAGCACGGTAGATGCGCAGATTTCTTATACCAATCAGAGGAGCGGCTTCTGGCGCGGTTTGAGCATCGCTTTATCGGCCCAGAACGTGTTCAACAAGAAACCGCCGCACGCTGATGTAGATCAAGCCGGCTTCTCGGGACTCAATTTCGACCCTGCTAATTCATCACCCATTGGGCGGTTTATCTCACTTCAGTTGAGTTCGACCTGGGGGGCGGGAAGCCAGGACCGAAGCCACGCTTCCGCAGACAGGTAGCCGAAAACTTCGCTCGGATGGCTGCCGCCGCGCGTCAGTCGGCCCGAAAGACATTGCTCCAGCTTTTCACGGTCGAGAATTCCTTCTTTGACCAAGCCTCCGTCCAGGAGTAATTCGCGCACGAAGTGAATGCCGTCAGTCAGCATTGCCTGCAAGTGTCTATCCGCAGCTCCTTTCCAGGTACGCAGGATGATCTCCCGCGGCAGATGATGAGCGAACGCGTCCCGTGCCACCGAACGGTCCCTCCCGCCGGCCGCATGGATGTAGGTTGGAATTCGCAGACAGCTCTCGAGGACCGGCTGCGAGACCAGCGGATTGACCATGTCGAGATTGGAATGGCTCGACAGCGGATCGCGAAACAGACAGGGACGCGTGGCACTGAATGCGTGCAGCCTTTTCCCGGGAGGAATCCGGTCCACAGACTCGCCCCAGGGATTGAGGAGGTCGATGTCATCCAAAGCACTATGGGCCACGGCATCCGTCACTAACCGGTAGTGATCGAATATGACGCGGCGGATATCCCAGGGCCGTTGCAAGGTCCCATGCAACAGAGCCTGATACAACAGTTGCCAGACCGAAAGCTGCGCGGGCAGCGCACTGTCGCAAGCGAGTTTGAGCAGATCGACGCCCATTCCATTCTGATGAGCGCAGTCGATGACGGCGAGTTGTGGCCAGCCGCGGAAAAACACCATATCGCCACCATCGCCGCTGAAGACAGCGGTTGCACCCTGATCCTGTGCAAACCGAGCGATGAGCGGTTGAACCTCCAGGCCACGCATCACCACACTCGCGGGTCCCACGGTGGGCCTGCATTCCAATATACGATTCAGAGGCAGCGAGGCGGCGCGTTCCTGCTCGACGAGGTCACAGCCACTGAGCTGAGCCATCATTCGTGCGTAGACGCGCTCGTCCGAATCGGGGTCGCGTGTCCGAAAATTCAAACAGCGGATACGGGATTTGTTGGGAGCGTTTGTAAGCGATGCAAGGACAATAGACGAATCGAGACCGCCAGACAGGACATGCACTGCATCTTGATGAAGACATGCCCACGCATGTGCACATTGGCTGACACTGGAATAGATCTCAGCGGCAGCGCGATCTACCTCTTCTATCGGTTGCGAAGTCGCGATTGCGAGAGGATTCCAATAGTACGTCCGCGATATGCCATTGCCGGAATGCTCAAAGCACTCTCCGGGATGCACGGTCTCGATCTCGTTGAGAGCGCTCTCTTCTGCCCATGCATTACCGGTAATCACTCGAGCTGCGAGATGCCGCCAATCGACCGTCAGACGCAAGGACTTCAGCTGCAGGAAATCTTCGAGATCCGAGAAATATACATCGACCCCTCGTACGTTCGCCCGGTAGCACAGAAGGTCACCAACGGGATCGCGGAGCACCCGGACACGCTTGGTCCCTGGGCAGCGCATAAATGCGACGTACCGCCCCCAGTAACTTTTCACGAGATCACGCCCCTCGGTGGCGAGAATTCTGTGTTGCTCGCTTTCGCCAAGGAACGGAGCTCCCGGCTTCGCGCTGTTTCGCAGGGGGTTGGCACGATCAAAAAGAAGGCCCAGGACGGCTCCTTGAGAGTCACCCAGGAGATGGAATGCGTAATGCACAAACGAGTTGTTGCAGATGAGCAGCCTCAGTCCATCGGTAGCCAGTATCGTTCTCCACCGGGTGGAAACACCTGACAGACGTTGAGCCAGTGTTGTAGCTGTTGACGCAGCACCGGCGCTGGATTCATCCCAGGTGAACGCCAGGTACCGTAGCATCCGTCTTACGCCGCGAGTATCGGGACGAAATGACAGATGATCGCGGGATCACCATCGAGGACGGTCTGTCCCTCTTGCACCCAACTATGCGCGCAGAACGGGGCGGTTCTCACGCCGATCACCCACATCGGGAAATGCCCGTAGGCGCGCAGAAAGTACATAAGGGAAAGTGCATTGAAGAGACAGCGGTTTTTTTCTGAGAACAGAAAACGCCGCAAATCCCGAAAGATCTGCGTCAGCTCCAACGCCGTGTCGCGAGGCCTGGGCGGGCACCTGTGCCTCGTGCGGACCGAGCTCATCTCCAACTCGATCGATTCGAGCGATTTACACTTCAATACCCAGGCCGCCCTGGAGCAGGCGACGACAAAGTAGATCAGGTCCAGCAAGCGCGTGCCCCGACACTTGTCCGTTCTCAGCGCAGGCTCAACCATGTTCAATAGCGGGACTGAGATTCGCGCCCGACGGGCAGTGTCGGTGGACCTTCTGATCAGCAGCCCTCGTTCGATGAGTGTGCGGACCATCTCCTGCAACTCATCTGCTGACACGGGCGTCGGGTCCGCGTGCGCGCCGGTGCCGCCGGGCCAATTGTGGACCAGCGCGGCAATCGCGTCGGCTTTCTTCCCACTCAAACCGAAGTAACGATCATGTTTCGTATCGAGAAATACGATGCCCTCGGGCGTCCGGCATGCGTAGACATGAGGGGGGAGCTCGAAAGTATCCGCACAGTTGCTCGACACAAAGAGGTGCCCGGCGGTGTGGCCGCACACCGCGATGACCGGTCCTTTAACAGCCGCCGGGTTTCAGTCAGTGGCGAAATTCAGTTATGCCATCCGTAGGATGGATCAACCAACCGAACTTCGTCTCTTCGGTTGCGCGCCCAAGATCGACCAGAATGAATTCCGTGCTCATGACACCATCCTTCAGTTTTTATCAGGCCGCAGTGAGCATCGCCACGGGCGATGCGTGGCACAGTGACGAGTTGACATCACAGCCGCGCCGCTGTCAACAACAAGCGACCTTGCGACGCGCAAGTTGCAACGCAACATGACCGAGTGTCAGAATGCACACTCTCATGGATCATTGCCGTTGCCGGCGGATGGTGGGATGCTCTCCACGGCGGAGCGTGCGGCCCGAGCGCAATGGGTATTGCGACGACATAACACCTGACAGGGAAACAGATATGTTGAGCTCTCGTTGGCACTCATGGCAGCCTGAGTTGCGGCGCGCGATGATGCGGGTGCGCCCTGAATACTTCGGCTGGTCGCGGCAGGAACAGGAGCGCTACGGCGTCGACATTCCTGATGAGCATTACTGGCTGCTACGGCGGATGCTGCTTGCTGAGCGATCGCCGAGGCGCCGGCCCGAAGACGTGCTGCTGGCGGTGGTGGGAATCGGCGAAGACAACTTTCACTGCGACGATCCTCTCGACGATGGCCGCACCATTCTCGATCTCACCACCTTGCGGCAATTCGACGAGGCTGACTATCAAGCTCAGGAGGAGTTGCGCAAATGCGAGCGTGCTGACTACGTGCCAAAGCCATACTGCGGGTCACTCTACCTGCGCTCGGCGCAGTTGCATCTGGACGGTCAGTTCGCTTACGCAAAGCTGAGTATGGCTGCGGGGTATGTGTACTCCCAACTGTGCGATGCTTCACACGATCTTATCGAAGCGTGCATTCCCTATCGTTACGTACCGGGGAAGAACCATGGGAAGGTCAAGGGGAAATTCTGGCAATGGGACATGCGCGTCGAGGCGCATGGACTGGAGAATGTAGTCGAAGAACTGCAGCAGCGTGTGTGGAATTACGAGCGTGAACGCCTGGATGCGCTGCTCACGAACGAGGACCAGGCCAATCGCTCGTGCGCGTATCTAATCGACGAGTCGACGCCGGGAGTAGCGGGATTGCATTTCGTCTTTTCCGACAAGGGCGCTTTGAACAGAGTTTGCTTTCGTTCGTTCGTCAGAGATTGCCGGGGCATGCAACGGCCGGCTACCGAGTTGGCCGAGACAGTCGATGAGGAGAAGCAGCTGCTCTCCCACTTCATCGCGGAACAGTATGCACAGATCATCAGTGATGATCGCGCGAACGTAACGCGATTTCGCCAGATACCGAGGGTTGCGATGCTCGGAAAGCATGCGCGCACTGCTTGATCGGGCGTGCCGTACGTGCTACGGATTCAAATCACCCGCACTTGGAATCCCCACAACTCAGGCATGTCATGCACCCATCCATCATGACCACCGCCGCAGTAGAGCACTTCGAGCAAAGCTGCGCCCCGTCCGGATAAACCGACTTGGAAAACGCATCCGTCTGCTTGGCCCGCGCCTCAAACTCAGCCCGCTTCTCATCCACCATCTTCTGCTGATGCTGGTCCAACTGAGGCGCCCGCATCAGCCCAATGGTCTGCAGATGCTTCTCAATCACATGCCCCAGCTCGGCAATGATCGAAGGCATGAACTTCCCGCCCGGCTGCCAATAGCCGCCGCGCGGATCAAACACAGCCTTCAATTCCTCGACGAGGAAGGTCACATCCCCACCCTTGCGAAACACAGCCGAGATGATGCGCGTCAACGCAACAATCCACTGGAAGTGGTCCAGGTTCTTCGAGTTGATGAACACCTCGAAGGGGCGGCGCTGCTCGTAAGCAGTGCCTTCGTTCAACACGATGTCGTTGATGGTCACGTACATCGCATGATCTGACACAGGGGTCTTGATCTTGTACGTCGACCCGATCAGCACGTCCGGGCGCTTGATCTCCTCGTGCATCCGGATGACCTTGGCGGTCTTCCCGTTCTTATCACGGAAAACATCCGGATCATTGGCAATGGCCGCAGCCGCCTTCGCTTCCGCCGCAGCCTTATCTTCCGGCTTGAGGACGCGATACTTGACGATTTTCTTGTCAATCTTCATGGCGTATGCACCTGGGAGCCGCTAAAGCTTCCCGTAGTAACCTTCCTTAATTGCGTCGAACAGATTGGCCGCGGTGTGCTTCTCACCGTCGTACTCAATCTCCTCGTCACCCTTGACTTCAACCTCGGTGCCGTCTTCCAGCGTGAACACGTAAGTCGTGTTCTTGAGGTCGTCTTCCTTCACCAACACGCCCTGGAAGGCTTCCGGGTTGAAGCGGAATGTCGTGCATCCCTTCAAGCCCTTCTCGTGTGCGTAAAGGTAGATGTCCTTGAAGTTCTCGTACTTGTAGTCCGACGGCACGTTCGCAGTCTTGGAGATCGACGAATCGATCCACTTCTGCGCGGCCGCCTGGATATCAACGTGTTGGCTCGGAGTGACCTGGTCGGCGATCGTGAAGTAGTCAGGCAGCTTCTCGGACGCATTGGTCGCATCCGGCATCGCCTTCGCGTTCACAATCTGCCGGTAGGCCAGCAGCTCGAACGAGAACACGTCTACTTTTTCTTTGGACTTCTTCCCCTGGCGGATCACATTCCGGAAATAGTAGTGCGCAAACGTAGGCTCGATCCCGTTCGAGGCATTGTTGGCCAACGACAGCGAAATCGTCCCAGTCGGAGCAATGGAGGTATGGTGCGTAAACCGAGCCCCTGTCTCCGCAAGCTCGTGTACCAGTTGCGGCGCAACCTCAGCCACTCGCTGCATATACCGACTGTACTTGGCATGCAGCAGCCGACCAGCAATCCTCGCCCCAACCTTCCAGCCATCCTTCACCATCTCAGGGCGCTTCCTCAGCATCTCCTTGGTGACGGTGAACTCCTCGTTCATGATGGGCGCCGGGCCCTTCTCGCGCGCCAACTCGAGGCCCGCTTCCCAACCGGCAATCGCCATCTCGCGCGAGACGTCCTCAGTGAACTTCACTGATTCAGGTGAGCCGTACTTCATACCCAACAGTGTCAGCGTGGTGCCGAGACCGAGGAAGCCCATGCCGTGGCGGCGCTTGCGCATGATCTCATTGCGCTGCCCTTCCAGCGGCAGGCCGTTCACTTCCACAACGTTGTCCAACATCCGGGTGAATGTTTTGACAACCTCGCGGTACTCGGCCCAGTCAAACTCCGCGAACTCGCTGAACGGGTTCTTCACGAAGCGGGTCAGGTTCACCGAACCCAACAGGCACGAGCCGTAAGGCGGCAACGGCTGCTCACCGCACGGGTTGGTGGCACGGATGTTTTCGCAGAACCAGTTGTTGTTCATCTCATTGACGCGGTCAATGAGAATGAAGCCCGGCTCGGCAAAGTCGTATGTCGAGGACATGATCACGTCCCACATACGCCGCGCCGGCATCGTCTTATAGATCTTGCACGCCACCAGGCCTTCATCGTTCGCGACGTAATTCTCGTGAACCGGCCATTCGCGCCACAGGAACTTGCTGGCGTCCTTCAGATCCGGCTTGTCCGTCTCATACTCTTTGCGCGAGAGCGGGAAGGACAGCTTCCACTCGCGATCCTCACGCACAGCGTGCATGAAGTCGTCGGTGATCAGCAGCGACAGGTTGAACTGGCGCAAGCGTCCGCTCTCGCGCTTGGAGCGAACGAACTCCATCGCATCAGGATGTCCGACGTCGAATGTGCCCATCTGAGCTCCACGGCGTCCGCCGGCGGAGGAGACGGTGAAACACATCTTGTCGTAGATATCCATGAACGACAGCGGACCGGATGTGTACGCCCCAGCTCCAGAGACGTACGCACCGCGAGGCCGCAGCGTTGAAAATTCGTAGCCGATGCCGCACCCACTCTTCAACGTGAGCCCAGCTTCGTGGACCTTGCCGAGAATGTCGTCCATCGAGTCACGAATGGTGCCCGAGACGGTGCAGTTGATCGTCGAAGTTGCAGGCTTGTGCTCCAACGCACCCGCATTGGACGTCACACGCCCCGCGGGAATGGCGCCACGGCGCAACGCCCAAAGGAAATTCTCATACCACTGCTCACGAACGTCAGGCATTTCAACGTCCGCAAGCGCACGAGCGACACGCTTGTACGTATCGTCCATGCTCATATCGACGGGCGAGCCGTCCTTCGCAGTCAGCCGGTATTTTTTGTCCCAGATGTCGAGCGACGCTTCCTGGAAGGAAACCTCATCAAGAGTCTTGGGTTCGATTTTCACGACGGTATTCATGAATCCGTGGCGCTCCTGTCAGTACGCCAGCAAAACGGATCTCAGACGGTCTGTGGCGCAGACCCCCTGAACCTCCCCGATTATTGATCTTGGGTTGCGTTGCGCAAACACAAGATCTTGTGTCGGGGTCAAAAGGATAGGGAGGGTCCCCACAGCCGTCAAGACTCGCCGCCATATTCTGTCACACCATCTCCGCCCAGAACAATCATATAGTTACATCGTTTTCTGCAGTAACAGTCCCGTAATTTTTGCTTCTGCGGCAAACGTCTCGTCTCCGGTGGGAGACCCAAGATATTGTGTTCGCAGGATACCCACAAGGTTCTCCACAGACTCATCCACAGGCCCCGGGTCCCCTTGAGTTCCGGGTGCCCGCCCCCATTACATTCGAACGCGCTCAGTAGTCCTACTGATCCCACCCCCCCCACCTTCCCGGCTCCAAGTCCGTCACGGACACGCATGGCTTTGCCGCACGAACCCAACATCCAACTTGCAAAAAATTCCCCTTGAGTGCCGTTGAAACCGTTTGGCCCGTCCATAGATCCTGCGTCAACCGTCCACGCTTCATACATTCGAGGAGATTTAAAATGGCTATTGTTCGTTACGAGCCCTGGCACGTCGTCAACCGTCTGCACCAGACGTTGGATCAGGTACTCAACAATCACTTCGGCGGCAGCGACGCAACTCTCAGCGCCCCCGAAGCATCCAGTTCCCCCAGTGTTTCCTGGGTGCCGCGAGTCGACATCCATGAGGAGAAGGAGCGCTTTGTTGTTCTCGCCGACGTCCCCGGTGTTGATCCGAAGGACATCGACATCACCGCCGAAAACGGCGTGTTGACTGTCCGCGGTCAGCGCAAGGTCGAGAAGCGCGAAACCGAGAATGGCTACGAGCGCATAGAGCGCGTCGCCGGCTCGTTCCTCCGCCGGTTCACGCTGCCCGAGGGTGCCAACACCGAGCAGATCAAAGCCAAGCAGACCAACGGTGTTCTGGAAGTAACCATCCCGAAGACCCCGGCCGTACAGCCGCGCCGCATCTCTGTCGATGCGTAACTAGGCCTAGGTCACATGCGCCGAAAACGCTACATATTTCGGCGTATTTCTCCCCCAGCGGCGACACAGACTCCCTGTGTCGCCGCAGGTTATGATCGGCCGATGAACCTCACATTCTCAGCCGTTCCGTCGGCCAGGTCCCTGACCACATTGCTGGCCAAGCCTCTGTCTGTTCCCCTAGCCGGCCGTGCTGTTTCCCTCGCCTGCGCCGCACTGCTCGCCGTCGCGACCACTACGGCACCCGTCTCGGCGGGCATACCATCGTCTATCGGCGAGACGCCAGTCCCGTCACTGTCACCGATGATCAAGAAGGTCTCACCGGCCATCGTAAACATCGCGACCCGCGGCACCATTCATGAGAAGGGCCCGCAGAACCCCTTGTTGGACGACCCTTTTTTCCGACGCTTCTTTGACGTGCCGCAGGACCAGGGTCCGCGCGATCGCCCATTCCAGAGCGCCGGCTCCGGCGTCATCTTCGACGCGAAAGCTGGATACATAGTCACGAACGCTCACGTCGTAGAGAACGCCAGTGAGATCACCGTGACGCTCCAGGACGGCCGCGACCTGAAGGCGGATATCGTCGGAAGCGACGAACCGTCCGACGTTGCAGTGCTCAAGGTCAAGACCGACGCGCTGACCCAGATCAATCTCGGCGATTCCGCCAAGGTCGAGGTCGGCGATTTCGTGGTCGCCATCGGCAACCCCTTCGGCCTGCAGCACACCGTCACCTCCGGGATCATCAGCGGCCTATCCCGCTCCGGAATCAATCCCGACGGCTACGAAGATTTCATTCAAACCGACGCCTCGATCAACCCGGGTAATTCCGGCGGTGCGTTGGTCAACCTGAAAGGTGAGCTGATCGGCATCAACACCGCCATCCTCTCCAGGAGCGGCGGCAACATCGGCATCGGATTTGCTATCCCTGTGAACATGGCTCACAGCGTCATGGACCAACTCGTCAAGTTCGGCTCCGTCAAGCGTGGCCTGCTCGGCGTCAGCATGTACACAGTGACTCCTGACATCGCCCAGTCGCTCGGCCTCGCCAACGCCCAGGGCGCGTTAGTCTCTCAAGTGGTCGATGGCTCAGCAGCCGACAAGGCTGGTATACATACCGGCGACGTCATTACCGCTGTTAATGGCCAACCCGTGAAGTCAAACGGCGAGCTGCGCAATGCGATCGGTCTGCTGCGTGTCGGCGACAAAGTCGACATCGGCCTGCTGCGCGAAGGCAAGCCACAGCATGTGACTGCCATCATCTCCGACACTTCGACGCCAACGGCCGGCACAGCCGCGCCCGATGGGATTCACAAGGCATTCGAAGGCGCGACTCTGGTCGACGCCCCGGATTCAGGCGGCGCACTCGTCAAGTCCGTGGAGCCCGGCAGCCCCGCCGCCCAGGTCGGCTTGCGCAATAACGACGTCATCATCGGCGCCAACCGCGGCAAGGTAAGCACGGTTCAGCAACTCAAGGAGCGATCACGCAACGCTTCCGTGTTGGTACTCGAGGTGCGCCGAGCCAATGCAATTGTGTTGATTCCGCTGCGCTGATGAGGACATAGGGCGTGTGAAAGACTTCCTTTACTCACTCCCGCCCAAACTGACGATCTGCGTCCTAGGCGGAACCGGCTTCGTAGGCACCGAATTAATCACCCGCCTCGCAATGGACGGCCACTGGGTCCGCGTCCCCACCCGCTCCGCGGTCGGCCCGGACCCCCTGCGGGTTCTCGACACGGTCCGGTTTTTCCGCGCTGACGTTCATGATCCTAACACCCTGGCCCGACTGTTCGACGGCGCCGACGCCGTCATCAACCTCGTTGGAATCCTCAACGAGAGCGGCAGAAACACATTTCGATCCGTGCATGTAGGCCTCGCCGAGAAAGTCATCGCGGCCACGAAGACCGCCCGCGTCAGCCGACTCCTCCACATGAGTTCCCTCGCCGCAGACGCGACGGCAGCGCCCAGTCACTATCTGCGCTCCAAGGGAGAGGCAGAGGCACGTGTTCGCGCGAGCCCGCCAACTCTCGGATGGACGATATTTCGCCCATCCGTCATCTTCGGCGCCAACGACTCTCTCACCAACCGTTTCGCCAACCTCCTCCGCCTGTCAGGCGGGTTTCTCCCTCTAGCTCGTGCGGGCGCAAAATTCGCCCCCGTCAGCGTCGAGGATGTCACCCAGGCATTCAGACTCGCACTTACCGACAAAACAACAATCGGTCAGACATACGAGCTATGCGGACCGGAGACGATGACTCTCGAACAACTCGTCCGCATAACTGCCGCCGTCGCGGGAATCCGGTGCACCATCCTGCGCCTGCCTGACTTCATCGCATGGCTGCAGGCTGTTGTAATGGGGCTCCTGCCCGGCAAACCCTTCTCGATCGACAACTACAAGTCACTCACCGTCGACAGCATCTGCCGGGAAAACGGCTGTGCGAAGTTGGGAATCGACCCCAAGCCCATGCTGGCTGTGTTGCCAACCTACCTCTCTAACAGCTATTTGACGCAGCGCGTCAAATAGCCAACTAACGTCGAGGTCGCGTCCTCATTGCTCGCCCGTCTTCACACTATTATGGATAGACAAACCCGCAGCCGAACGGGAGGAACGGATGAGCAGCAGGAAGCGCGCCAACGCAGACATTCCCGAAGCCTTGCGTTGGTTTCATCGATTCCGGATGAAGGGCCCCACCGCACTTTCCCCCGATGAGTCAGCCAAATGGGCGCGTTGGGCCGCCGACAAAGTCCATCTCGCCGAATTCCGGCGCGTGGAGGAGCTCTGGGAGGATCTGCAGCACCTGAAGAAGGTGCCCCTGCCGACCCAACAGGATCTGGACGCCGATGACTATGACCCGGAGCAGTCCATCTCCGACTGGTTGAAGCGGAATCGTTGAGTCAGGTCTCTACTTGGGGGGATCGGCGGGCTTGCGCATGGTGATGACGATGCGGTCGTCGCCCTCGATCACAACAATGGGCAGCGCGATGGTCAGCGCACGCAGCCAGTCAGTCACCTGGTCGTCGAAAACGGTGCCGCTGAAAAGCAGATCGCCGACGCCGTCGTCAGCCAGAACGATGGGTTTCTTGCTGTGAACGTTGACGCTCGGGATGACAATTTTGAGCGGCACGCGCAGATATTCGAGGTGATGGTCTCGCCAGGCCTTACGCGCCTGTTTCGGGGTGATGGCGTCTTCGCCCCAGGCCATCGGGCTGATGACGGTCGAGCTGATGGAGAGGACAACTATGCAAGCCGTGGCAATCGAAGCACGCCCGATGCGTGGCACACCAGAGCATTGCCGCAGTGCACAAAAGCTTTCCATTCAGCGGGATTGTGAGCAGAACTGACCCGAATGTCACGCCCCCGACGACGTTACAGGGCCAACTGACCGTCACTGCCTGCTGAGTTTTCTTCGGATGCTGCGGCGTCCTGCGGCGCCTGCCGTTTAGCCTTTTTGGCGGCCTTTCCCGAGACCTTCTTCTCGAGCAGGTATTCCATCGCACGCTCTACCAGGCGTCGGGCGCTGTGGGTCTTGATGCCCAGTTTTTCAGCGACTTCCTCGTAGCTCGCGCCCTCCAATCTCACCATGAGGAGCGCGTATTTACACTTCGGAGGCAGGTTTTCTACATTGCGATCCAAGGCTTCCAGCTCCTCTCTAGCCAGCCAGATATCCTCGGGGGAGGCGGCCTCTCTGTTACCGCGAAGCGGCTCATCCTGGACGTATGCTTCACGCACAATGCGCTGCCGTACCCAGTCCGTGGCGATGTTCTTGGCCGTCTTGAAAAGATAGCCCCGCAGGTGATTCACACTCTGCAGGTCGCCCAGCCTGAAAATGCGGCAATAGGCTTCCTGAACGATGTCCAGTGCGTCCGGCCGTGACCGGACCCACGAGTACACGTAACTCACCAGCGCATTGTTGTTATCGCGAAGAAACTGTCCGAGGTCCTGTTCAGGGGGGGTGGGGCCAGAGTCGGTGGGCTGAGGCTCGTCGGGCGGCTCCGGCTGCCAGGATGGAACTGCCTCGTTTGCCCTCAACAACTTCAGCTCACTCCCCTGCTCGCTGCAACCCAACAAATTAGGACTATAGTCCCCTCAATGTTACAGACGCGCACCCGAGGAACTTCCGTTAATGAGCGTGTAATCTGTCCGTGCTATGGAGTGTTGGCGTTAGTTGCTCTGCAACGTAAACCCATTACGCCGCAGATGCCTTGAGGACTACGAACTGATTCAGTTGACCCGGACTTGATCTAACAACGACTCGAACCGCACGCCGGCCTTGGCGCAGAACTCCTTCAGCTCCTCGGTGGAAAACATGTCGATATTGAGCTCCAGCAGCTCATTCACCCACGGCGGTGAGATCTCGAGGACCTCGCTGATCTGGGCGTGCGACAGGTTTCGCTCCTGGAAGGAGTCGGCCAGTGTCAGCATGATGTCAACGCGCAGAACCATGTCAGCGAACTCCGCCGGATCCGTGGAGATCGCCTCTAAAATATCCGCGTCTGTGATCTCCATGTCGTCACTCTCGCGTATGTGTTGCCGCTACCGCTGATCGCATCCTAACGGCCTTTTTCCGGCCGCGCAGCCGACAAGAGTAGGTAAATCGAATTTTTAATTCTTCGGCAGTTGATCCAACCAGTCGACCACGATCCCGGCCAGAGCGATCCGGTGATCCTGGAAGCTATGGTCGCTCTGTAGGGTCAGAGCGGTGACCTTGCCGCCGGCCGCGGTGACGGCTTCCGCGAGCTTCCTGTTTTGTTCACCCCCGGCTTTGGAGGCACCGACAATCAACATCGGACAATGGGTGAGGCTTTTGGCCCAGGACAGGTAGTTCCAGGCAACACGGTGCGCGATAACTTCCTTGGCAGTGCTGAGGGGTGTTGCGCCGTGCAGCGAATTGCCCAGGTCATCAAATCTTTCGGGGGCCGATTTCTCCAGCTCGGCAGGGCTCTGCTTGCCGAGCTCGTCGCCCGTCGCACCGGCATTCCAGGAGTCGAGCAATACGGCACCCAAAAGATGATTGTCGGCGCGCGTATGCGCAGCAGTCGCAAACCCGCCCATGCTGTGGCCACCCAAAACAATACGGTGCGTATCGATCCCATACTTGGCGGCGATATCAGGCTGACGAACGAACGCCACGGCAGCGTCCACATCTTCCAGGACATGCGCGATCGAAAAGACCCCAGGACTTCCCCATGACCCACGATAGTGCATGGTGAGTACGTTCCAACCCGCCCGCCGAATCGCCTGAGCCAAATCCAGGTTCTGCTCGTTGCCTGGAAATCCATGCAGCAACACGATCGTCGGATGCGGCCCCAGCCCGCCCGCCAGGTAGAACAACCCATTCATCCCCATCCCATGACTGGGAATGAGCACCTGCGCCGAATGCGGCGGATTGATCGGGTCAGGCACCGGGTCAGTGATCACCGCCACAGGAATCGCATGCTCATCCGCACCCGCCATCCCCGAAAACCCAACCAGCAACCCCACCGCTACCCATTTCTTCATCGAGCGCTCCGAACGTTGAATAACTGCGAACCGACGAGCTTCCGCCTCACTCTGCCGTAACCCCTCTTCTTTGCAAAGCGCTCAATGGCCTCCAGCGGAGTTACGAGCCCAGCTCCCGACTATTGTAGGAGGCGCCCCTTAGTCGCCGGATACTAAAATTCATCGGCTATGTTAGTAGTCTTGCTGCCACCGTCCCTATTCGCCATTCATATGGCTGTCCTTCTTGTCATGGCGATCATCGTGACCGCACGCCACGACGACAGCAGCATCTACAAGCTCTACGCTGTCAGCGACAGACTCATCCGCTCAGTCGCGTTGAACCAGACAGATCGCGAAGATCCGTGGCTCATTGCGCTGTACGAGAACGTAAATTGGGTTATAGCGCTTCCGAACCTTCCAGACGACGTCCCACCGAAGCCCTTTCCAAGGCCTTCCGAAACGTGCCCCGAACCACTTCACGCAATCGTGGGTGAGCTCCGAGCAGCGCTAGAGCACCTGCTGAGCAACCATCTGAAAATGGCATTCCTTTTAACCAAACCAGAAAAAGCGCGCAGGCGGAATCAGAAAGAAAAGGCTCGGATCTTGTTGGGAATGATAACAAGCAATTTCCACGGTAGCCCGGCGATTCCTCGAAATCAGTCCACGGCCGCCGATCCCGGCGTTGTTTGACACAACTGCGCATGCCTTTCCGCCCGCGGCACCTTGGACAGTTCCTTCGCCGCTGCGTAGAAACGCACCAAATCACCACCCTGCTCAGCCAACAATCGCTGGAACCCCGGTACGCACTGATAGTACGTTGCAACGGAGGCAAGATGGGCGTTGTTGAGTCCCTCCTTCAACCAGGACTCATAGAATTGATGCCCTTGCTTACGCTGAAGCGCGCGCGCTTCGTTGGTCAGCTCTGCAAAAACAGCCGCCTTTTGAGGGCGCAGCTCATCGGGAGACAGCCCGGACGCATATAGCTTCTTCAAGCGCTCGCGAGTCTGCGCAAACAGATCGATGAATGCATTCTCGTCCGCGTTGTCTTCGAGGAATTCTTTCATCAGATCAGGATGGCCCTGGGACTGCAACCAACGCTTCAGCCCCTCGTCTTCGACCGCTGTAGCAAACGCCTCGTTGAATTCCGAGTCGTTCTTGACGTACAGGAGTTGGTGCGCCAACTCATGGAAGATGATAGCGGCCAACTCGCTATCGCCATAACGCATCATCGAACTGAGCACCGGGTCAGCGAACTTACCCAAAGTTGAATAGGCAGGTACGCCACCCACCGTCACATCGAAACCCTTCGATGCCAACTCGGCTGCGAACTTGCGTGCCTTCTTTTCTTTGAAGTAACCGCGATAGGCCACACAGCCGGCGATCGGGAAGCACCAGTGTTTGGGTTCAACGGAAAACTCGGGTGTAGCGACGACGTTCCAGACGACGAACGGGCGTTTGATGTCGGCGTACGTCCGATAACTTCGGTTGTCGGGCAAATGCAGCTCGGCGACCGCGAAGTCGCGCGCGGAACGGACGTCTATCAGGCGAGCCTTCAGAGGCGCTGGCGTCGCGGGGTCAGCCACAACTTTGTCGATGGGACGTCGTGCCTTCAGTACCCCCATCTGGCCGCCGGCCGCCTGCGCGAGATACATCGTGCCGCAGCCGGACAGCATCAAAGCCAAGCTGGCGGCGAGTAAAACCTTGAGGTGCGTTAACATATGCGTCATGGAAGTTTACTTGGTCGGAGGCGCAGTTCGAGACAAGCTGCTCGGTTTGCCCGTTCACGAGCGGGACTGGGTCGTCGTCGGCGCTCGTCCTGAGGATCTCGAAAAGCTGGGATACATGTCGGTGGGCAAGGAGTTCCCCGTCTTCCTGCACCCCGACACCAAAGAAGAACACGCCTTGGCGCGGCTGGAGCGCAAAGTCGCTCCCGGCTATCGCGGCTTCACCACTCAGTTCTCCCCGGACGTAACGCTGGAGGATGACCTCAGGCGCCGGGATCTCACCATCAACGCAATTGCTGAGAAGTCGTCCGGAGAACTGGTCGACCCCTACGGCGGTCAGCAGGACCTCCAGGCAAGAGTGTTGCGACATGTGTCGGAGGCGTTCGTAGAGGATCCGGTGCGGATCCTTCGGCTGGCGCGTTTCGCCGCGCGGTTTGCCGACCTGGGGTTCACCGTCGCGCAGGAAACCATGGTGCTGATGAAGCAGATGGTCGCATCCGGCGAAGTCAACGCGCTCGTTCCGGAGCGGGTGTGGCAGGAGACTGAGCGGGCGCTGGGTGAGTCGCGACCCGATGTCTTCTTTCAAACACTGCGAGACTGCGGTGCGCTGGCGGTGATCTTCCCTGAGGTCGATGCGCTGTTCGGCGTGCCTCAACCAGCCAACTGGCACCCGGAGGTCGACACCGGCATCCACGTCATGCTGGCCCTCCGCTACTCGGCGAAAATCGGTGCACCCACCTCGGTGCGATTTGGAGTGCTGACCCACGATCTCGGCAAGGCACTCACGCCACAAGACATCCTGCCGAGTCATCGCGGACACGAGGAAGCCGGTGTGCCGCTCGTCGAAGCCCTGTCGGAAAGGCTCCGCGTCCCGAACAACTTCAGAGAGCTCGGCGTATTAGCGGCTCGCCACCATCAGGTGGTGCACCGGGCGCCCGAACTGAATCCCGGTACCATGCTGAAGCTGTTCGAAGCGACGGACGCGTTTCGCCGTCCCGAGCGATTCAACGAGATGTTGCTCGTGTGCGAGTCAGATGCGCGTGGCCGTACTGGCCTGGAAAACAGGCCGTATCCGCAGGTCGCGTATCTCCAGCGAGCTCGCGATGCCGCTGCGGCCGTCCAACTATCCGCGGATGATCGGGCCGGCCTCAAAGGTCCTGAGATCGGCGAGAGGATCCGCGCCCTTCGCCTGGCAGCCATAACCAGCGTCAAAAAAACCAGCCAGTTGGCAACTTAGTGGACGATCCCCTGGTGCAACATCGCCAGGAGCGCAATGCCCAACACGATGCGATACCACGCAAACACCGTGAAGCGGTGGCTCTGCACGTAACGCAGCAGCCACTTGACCACGATGAAGGCCACGATCCCCGAGACGACAAATCCGAGCCCGAGGTCTGACCAGTCCGCACCGCCTAGATCATGACGTGCCTTCAACAGCTCAAAGGCAGTCGCAGCAAACATCACCGGGATGCCGACAATGAAAGCGAACTCGGTAGCGGCAGGCCGCAGGGTCATCCCCGCGAGCATGGCGGCAAAGATGGTCGCCGCGGAGCGGGAAGTGCCGGGCAGAAGTCCGGCAGCTATTTGACCCAGGGCAACCCAGATCGCCACGGACCAGGTGAGGTTGTCCGACTTCGGCTTGCCGGCGAGATACTGCTCGATGACTAGAATCGCGACGCCACCTACCAGCGTTGCAATCGCTATCGGGAATACGGTCACCGGCAACTTGAATCCCAGTTGGGTGGCCACGAAGCCGAGCACCAGGGTGATCAGCACACAGAGCGTGACCTTCAGGAGGTAATCGCGGTTCTGCGGCTGACGGGTATGAATCAAAAGTTCCGTCAAGCGTTTCTGGTAAATCAGCACGATCGCCAGGATGGCGCCGGCCTGAATGGCGACATTGAAGAGATCTGAGCGGGCGCCCAGAAACTGCTCGGCAATCAGCAGGTGCCCCGTGCTGGAGATGGGCAGGAATTCGGTGATGCCCTCGACGATGCCGAGGATGACGGTATTCAGTGTATCGGACACGCGGGTTCGTCTCGCTGGGATTGGGGCGCCGGTATGTTACCCGGAACCGATCCCGCCGGGGCGCGACGCTCGGATTCCGACTACCAAGCTTTGCGCTCCCTTTCGGACGATGAATGTCCAGTGCCCAGGCAACGGCCGCCCTGTCCATCCTTGTGCAGCGTATTCAGCCGCCTCATCCGCAAGACGCTTCGGCAGATCCGTCCCGGGCGGTAGACGCTCGCTACGCAGCGCCCTCCCCTGTGCATCCTCCACTACCAACCACGCGTCCCGCGACAGCGTCGCAGGCATCGGCACGGTAGGGTCATATCCCCGTCGCATTGCCATGGAGCAATTCTGCTCCACGCAATATCGTCCTCAGCAAACCTATTTTTCACCACTGTATGTGGCGTCAGAAAACCAACAGTGACACAGGCTAGAGGGACCGTCGAAGATCCTGGAGAGCAAATCCGCGAAGTGGAACATCAAGATCACGACACAACGCCATGACCTTAAAAGACTCTCCCATTTCGCCCGGCATCAACAGCCGTCGGGCTTCGCCGGCAAGGCGAGCGCGTGTTGCTACATCATCGACTTCCATGGCCATGGCTTCGATGCCGTTGCCCAGCAAAAACGCTGCTTGCGTGACGAAGCCGGAGATTTCCAGGCCAGCGGCGAAGGCAGCATCGGCGACACGGGTGAAATCGACCCAGGCCGTAATGTCCTGGACACCGATGTTGATAAACGGGTTGTCGTGCGCGCGTTGTTTGAAGTAACAACGTAACGTGCCGTCGAAACGTTGGGGGTGATAATAATGAGCACGTGGAAGACCGTAGTCGAAGAGGAGCAGCACCCCCTGCGCGAGGCACTGACCAACTCCGGCTATCCACGGATCAACGCGAGTGCAGACTTCCGAGGTGTATCCGTCAGGCAGCCCCGCCACAGCAACCGCCACAACCTCCGCGGGCGACTCCTGCCACCCAAGAACGCCGTCGATCAGCCCAACACCCAATTCGCGCGCCGCACCGTCGCGGACAACAAACCGCTGCACCGGCAACGCATCCAGCACCTCATTGGCAAGGATCACCCCTCGCATAGCCCCAGCAGCCGGCAATCGATCCAGCCAGACAACGCGCTCCCGCAACTGCGCAGGCAGCTCCGCCAAACGAGCACGCTGCCGATCCGCCAAATCCCCACTCACCTCGAGGATCGCGTACCGTTCAGGCAAGACACCAATCTGAGCCAAGGACTGCAAAACACACGCAGCCATGCGCCCCGTTCCCGCCCCGAGCTCCAGGATGTCACCCCCCGTAGCCGTCAGCACATCAGCACACTGACGAGCGACGCACCGGCTGAACAGGTCCGATATCTCAGGCGCAGTGACAAAATCACCGCCGGCGCCCAGCTTCACGCTCCCCGCGCTGTAGTAGCCCAATCCAGGTGCATACAGTGCCATTTCCATGAAATCCGCGAACGAAAGCCACCCGCCGGCAGCCTCCATGCGCGAGCGAATCAAAGCCACAACAGCCTCTGAGTGCAGCTCCTCATCAGCCGTAAGAGACGGAAGCATTGAGTGCGGAGCAGATGCGTTCATAATCGCACTCGATGTCAACCAATCCACATGAAACGGGCGCGCTGACCGGCAAGACCGCGCTGATCACGGGGGCCGCGCGCCGAGTGGGCGCGGCTATAACGCGCAAACTGCATGCTGCGGGCGCAAACATCGTTCTCCACTACCGGAGCTCTGCTGAAGACGCGGAGGCTATCTCCAAGACACTGAACGAGATACGGCCAAACTCCGTAGTCATCGTCGAGGCGGACCTGCTCGATGTCGGTCAGCTGCAGGCGCTTCCCGAGATTGCGACGAGCAACTTCGGTTCGCTCGATATCCTCGTCAACAATGCGTCCACGTTCTACCCGACACCCGTGGGCGACATCACCGAGATCGACTGGCACGACCTCATGGGGACCAACCTCAAGGCACCGCTGTTCCTTTCGCAGGCAGCGTCGACCGCCCTGCGCACCAGCAACGGACTGATCGTCAACATCGCCGACATCCACGGCCAACAGCCCCTGGCGCGTCATACTGTATACAGCCTGGCTAAAGCAGGCGTGATCATGCTGACAAAGTCGCTGGCCCGCGAGATGGGGCCGAGCATTCGGGTGAATGCAGTCGCACCAGGGCCTGTCATGTGGCCGGAAGACGGCATGGACAAAGCGCTCCAGTCCAAGATCATCGATCGCACAGCGTTGAAGCGCGGGGGAACACCTGACGACGTAGCACGTGCTGTGCTGTTCTTCGCAACCGAAGCACCGTACGTCACAGGTCAGATTTTGGCGGTGGATGGCGGCCGGAGTGCGGGCGGCTGGTGAGCTCGGTCCGTTCCATCGGGTGAGCATCGCGGTCGAACCGCTGCCACAACTCGCCAATGGTCAATCCCGCCGTCGGATGTACAACCTCGGGGGCAATCTCCGCCAACGGCCCCAACATGTAGGGTCGTTTCAAGAGATCCGGCCGGGGCAACGTCATCGACGGCTCTGAACACACGACGTTGTCGTAGAGAAGTACGTCGAGATCCATGCTGCGCGGAGCCCACCGTGGTGCATTGCGCGGCCGACCACACAGCGCTTCAACGGCGTGCAACTTCTCGATCACCGCACGCAGTGCCAACCCAGTCTGAAAGCCCACGACTCCATTTATAAAGTCGTCACCCTCAAACCCCACAGCTCGGTTTCGATACCAAGAAGAGAACCGCGCACCCGGAAACACACGCGCCAGCTCCGTGGCAGCCTTGGAGATGTTCTCCTCGGGATCGACATTACTCCCGATGGCAACGTAAACGTCAGACATGATTTAGCGGGGAAGATCCGTACGGTTGCGCTCAATGGACACACCAACGTCGCGTGATCCACGTATCGCACCAGGCTTGTTGATAGACAAACGAACCCACTCTATCCCGAACTCTTCCAGCAGCGTCAGAGCGAGACGATGCGCCGCCGTCTCAACCAACTTAAATTCCGACGCCTCAATGAACGCGATTACTCGCTTCGCGACTTTCTTATAGTCGAGAGTATCGTCAACTTCGTCCCGGACCGAAGCATTGCGGCAATCAACAGGCAGCTCCAGATCGATCACAACCGTCTGCTTGACCCGTCGCTCCCAATCGATAAACCCGATGATGCATTCGACTTCGAGGCCGCGGAGGAAAATGATGTCAGGGTTGCTCATAACTGGGGTAGGGACTCCAACGGCCATTGTGCGCGCGCTTTGATAGCGAGGCCGTCGTGTTGCCCCGCTGTCAGCCGGGCAAGCCCGGCCACCGCGATCATCGCAGCATTGTCGGTGCAAAACTCGATGCGCGGATAGTACACGCGACCACCCCGCCTACTCACGACCTCTGCAAGCCGGGCACGCAGGGTGCGGTTCGCACTTACCCCGCCCGAAACCACCAAGTCATCCAACCCGGTCTGCTCGAGAGCACGCAAAGACTTCACCACCAGCGTCTCAACAATCGCCTCCTGGACAGCGTGCGCCACATCGGCCTTCAAGTCCTGCGTCAGCGCGGCCTGCCCCCGCACGGCATGCAACACCGCGGTCTTCAACCCGGAAAAGCTGAACTCCAATCCCGGCCGATCCAGCATGGGCCGCGGGAATTTAAAGGCACCGCCCTTAGCCGCATCAGCCATCCGAGCCAGCTCCGGCCCACCCGGGTACGGCAGCCCCAGCAACTTTGCCGTCTTATCGAACGCCTCACCTGCCGCGTCATCCCGGCTTTCGCCCAAGCGCTCGTACCGCCCAATCCCCTGCACCTCAATGAGCATCGTGTGCCCACCCGACACTAAGAGTGCGACATGGGGAAACGGCGGCGGGTCATTCTCCAGGAGCGGAGCCAATAAATGCCCCTCCAGGTGATGGACACCGATGGCCGGCACGTCCCAGGCATACGCCAGGCTGCGCGCCAAGGCCGCCCCGGTCAGCAACGCCCCAATCAGCCCGGGCCCAGCGGTGTAGGCGACTCCGTCGAGGGACCGCGGGTCAGTGCCAGCAGCAACCAAAGCGCTCCGAACCAGTGGCAGCAGCTTATGAACGTGGTCCCGCGAGGCCAGCTCGGGCACCACACCCCCATAAATGCGGTGCAGCTCCACCTGGCTGAACAGCTCGTGTGCTAAAAGGCCGGCGGAGGAGTCCAATACCGCCGCCGCGCTCTCGTCACACGAGGACTCCAGGGCCAAAATTCTCACTGTTTTTGCCTTTGCCTCGCGGCTCAATTAGAATCCCCCGCCCTTTTGCCCTACCCCCAATTTACTGAGGTCTCGATGCCGAGCGTCCGAGTTCGAGAGAACGAGTATTTCGATGCCGCCCTACGGCGTTTCAAGCGCGCCTGCGAAAAGGCCGGAATCCTCACGGAATTGCGCCGGCGCGAATTCTACGAGAAGCCGACTCAGGAGCGGAAACGCAAGAAAGCTGCCGCCATCAAACGGCATATGAAGCGTATCTCCCGCGACGGGATGCGCGTCTCGCGGTAACCAGCATGGCTGCTCTTAAGGACCGCATCACCGAAGAGATGAAGAATGCGATGCGGGCCGGCGAAAAAGAGCGGCTCGCAACGATCCGCCTCATCCTGTCCGGCATCAAGCAGCGGGAAGTGGACGAGCGGATTCAGCTCGATGACACCCAGGTCCTGGCCGTCGTCGAGAAGATGGTCAAGCAGCGCAAGGAATCCATCACTCAATTCGAGGCCGGCGGCCGAGCCGATCTCGTGGCCAAGGAACAGGCCGAAATGGCCGTCCTACTGACCTATCTCCCGGCGCAGATGTCCGAAGCGGAAATCGACGCGCTGATTGCAGAGGCCGTTGCGTCCACGGGCGCCGCCTCTATTAAAGACATGGGGAAAGTCATGGCGGCGGTAAAGGCGAAAGCCCAAGGGCGCGCCGACATGGGCGCCGTCAGCGCCCGGATCAAGCAAAAACTGAGCGGCTGATTGCCCGGACGTGGCCTCCTCGCTGTCGCCTGCCTCGTTTTAATTGCTCTCAGTTGCATTTCCGTCGTCCGAACGCTCGAGCGCGAACGGCGTCTGTTGAGAAAGTTGCGGGTGCAGGGCGTGGGCCCGGTGCCCATGCGAGATCTCACTGACGATGAGCGGGACTGTGCAAAGTCCCTTGCCCGCGCAGGTGTTTTGACTATCGAGCAGAACCGATGCTATGTGCGTTCTGCCGAGCTGCCCGTCTTCAAGCGCAAACGCGTGCGATTGGCTCTGACGGGCGGCCTGATCGCTTTGGTTCTCGCGGTAGTGGTCGCTGTGTTGATTCTGCACCGGTGATAGACCGGTAGGTCGCCTGGATGGGATTGATCCCCCAAACCTTCATTGATGAGCTGATTGCCCGCGCAGACATCGTCGAGGTGATCGGCTCGCGGGTGGCTCTCAAGAAGGCCGGGCGCGAGTACAAGGCGTGCTGCCCGTTTCACAACGAGAAATCCGCCTCGTTCTGGGTCAGCCCCGAAAAGCAGTTCTATCACTGCTTCGGCTGCGGCGCGCATGGGACCGTGCTCCGCTTCCTGATGGAACACGACCACATGCCCTTCCCCGAAGCGGTGGAAGAGCTGGCCACTCGCCTGGGACTGGAGGTCCCACACGAGGGCGGTAATGCCGCTGGCGGTCAACGACGCGTTGATGAGCCGTTGTATGACGTAATGAACCGCGTTTCGCGGTTCTATGTAGAGATGCTGGCGAAGGACGCGCGGGCTCAGGCGTACGTGTCAAAGCGTGGCCTCGATCGAGAGACAGTAGAGAAGTTTGGCATAGGTTATGCACCTAACTCGTGGAATGACGTGCTGCGACGCTTCGGTGGCACCGAGGAGGCGCGGCGTGCGCTGTCCGACCTCGGGCTCATCGTCGAGCGCGAGCGAGGTCAAATCAGAGATGGCCAAATCAGAGATGAAAATCGGCACTATGACCGCTTTCGCGACCGGATCATGTTTCCGATACGGGATAGCCGGGGTCGGATCATCGCGTTCGGGGGGCGCGTCCTCGACCAGGGCGAGCCGAAGTACCTCAACTCGCCAGAGACTGTGCTCTTCCACAAGGGAAGCGAGTTGTACGCGCTGTTCGAAACTCGTCGCGCCCGCACCAACCTCAAACGTCTATTGGTTGTCGAAGGCTACATGGACGCGGTGCGGCTGCATCAGTACGGCATCAATTATGCTGTCGCCACCCTCGGCACTGCGACAACACCTGAGCACATGAAAAGGATGTTCCGCGTGGTGAGCGAGGTTGTGTTTGCATTTGATGGTGACCGTGCAGGACGCGCTGCGGCATGGCGAGCGCTCCAACATGCGTTACCCGAGGCGCGCCAGGGGCGGGAAATCCGATTTCTGTTCTTGCCGGACGGGCACGATCCTGACTCGCTCGTCGGCGAGGAGGGTGCGGAAGCCTTTGAGCACCGCTTGGACGCAACTTTGCCGCTGTCGGAGTATTTGGTCCGGGAGCTGTCGGAACGCTCGGACCTGTCCTCGGCCGACGGCCGGGCCCACTTTTCCGAGAATGCCCGCCCCCTGTGGGCCAAGCTTCCGGACGGAGTCTATCGAGAGCTGATGCTGGCGCGAATCGCAGAAGTCGTGGGTATCGGGCCGCAGCGCCTGCAGGAGCTGTGGGCTCAGGGTCATCCGGGAATGATTGCTGCGCCCACATTGGCTGCCGCGCCACAGAAACGCGTTCCCGTGCGCAATGTAAGTGGCGGTCGCGGCAGTCTGGTCAGACAGGCTGTGCTGCGACTGGTGAGCTATCCCGCGATTGCGCAGGACATCACCGGTCCCGAGCGCAATGCCCTGGAGGACAGCGAGGAGCCGGGTATCGAGCTGTTGCGCGACTTGATCGACAACCTGAGTGAGCACCCGGCCCAGAACTCAGCCCAGGTGATTGAGCGCTGGGCGGGCAAACCGGGCGGCGAAGCGCTGGAAAAACTGCTTCAGCGCGAGCAACTCGTGGCCGATGCAGTCACTGCAGCCCAGGAGCTGCATGGCGCGCTGGACGGACTGGCACGCCGGGTGGTGGAAGAACGGATGAAGGCCCTGGAAGACAAAAGTCGCAACGGGAGCCTGTTAGCAGATGAACTGGAGGAATATCAGCGACTTAGTTCAATCCAAAGGACCCGCGACGGGCGCGGCGGGTCATAAAGGAATTTGGCGTTTGGACTCCTGTCAAATACAATTGCGCGCTTTGCCTCTCGGTTCCCCTTGTGTTGCCTGGATTCAGCCAGCACATACGGGATCGTCTCTTTTCGTCATTTCTACACTATGACATCAAAGCACAAGCCACCAACCCCCGCTGCCAAGAAACGTCCCGCGGCTAAGACGGCTAAGGCTGCGGCTGCGGAGAAATCCGTTGCCCATGCGGCACCGCCGGTTCGCGAGAAGGACCATCGTCCCAAAGCGGCTCCGGCGCCCAGCAAAAAAGCTGCTGCACCCGAGCCTGTGGTTGCTGCTGCGCCTCCCCCTCCTCCGACTGTCCCTGCTGTGGCAGCTCCGGTCGCGGTGGTCGAGCCAATCAAGCCGGCAGCTGCCGAAGGAAAGAATGGAAGTGGGAAGGTTTTGACTGCCGCTGATAAGAAGGCCGCGCTCGGCCTGGAGCGCCGGGTGCAGGCCGTGACGGAAGACCGCCAGTCGCAGCTCAAGCTGCTGATTGCCCGCGGTAAGGAGCAGGGCTACCTGACGTATGCGCAGGTGAATGACCACCTGCCCTCCGAGATCGTCGATCCGGAGCAGATTGAAGACATCGTCAATACGATCAACGACATGGGCATTCCGGTGTACGAAAAGGCACCGGACTCCGAGTCGTTGCTCCAGACGGAGCCTTCCCAGCCCGCCGACGAAGAGGCGATTGAGGAAGCGGCTGCAGCCCTGGCTGCTCTCGATGCCGAGCTCGGCCGTACGACTGACCCTGTCCGCATGTACATGCGCGAGATGGGCACCGTCGAGCTGCTGACGCGCGAGGGTGAGATCCGCATTGCGAAGCGTATTGAGGAAGGCCTCGATGCCGTCCGCAGCGCGCTGGCCATGTACCCGGCCACCTTTGACTTCCTTCTGAGGGCTTATGAGCCGGTGAAGGCCGGCCAGGCGCGCCTGGTCGACGTGATCGTCGGCTTCATTGACCCGAACGCCCCCGACGTCATTGCCCAGCCCCAGAATCCGACCAAGATGGATTTGATGGAGGCTGAGGAGAAGGCGGACGACGAGGAGGAAAGCGAGGACGGTGGCGACAACTCTGAAGAGGAAGCCGTCGACACGGGTCCGGATCCGGAAGAGGCCGCAGCTCGGTTCCTCTCCCTCTCCAAGGGCCACATCGCCAACCTGGATTCCATCAAGAAGGCGGGCGCCAAGGAGCCCAAGACTCTGAAGGCGCGCAAGAAGCTCGCCGATGAGTTCATGGAGCTCAAGCTGTCACCGCGCATGTTCGATGCGCTGATCCTGAACCTGCGCACGCACGTGGCCGAGGTTCGGCAGCTCGAGAAGGAAATCATGATCATCGCGGTGCGTGACGCCGGGATGCCCCGCAAGGACTTCATCACCTCATTCCCGAAGAATGAGACGAGCCCGCGTTGGCTGCAGAAGCACGTCAAGGCCGGCAAGAAGTACTCCGCGCCGCTCGCGAAGTTCAAAGACGAGATCGAGCGTCGCCAGAAGAAGCTCGAGCAGCTGGAGGTGCAGTACCACCTCACGATCAACGACATCAAGGAAGTAAATCGTGATGTGTCGATCGGCGAGGCGAAGGCGCGTCGCGCCAAGAAGGAGATGGTGGAGGCCAACCTGCGCCTCGTGATCTCCATTGCGAAGAAGTACACCAACCGCGGCTTGCAATTCCTCGACCTGATCCAGGAAGGCAACATCGGCCTGATGAAGGCCGTCGACAAGTTCGAATACCGTCGCGGTTACAAGTTCTCCACGTACGCAACGTGGTGGATTCGTCAGGCCATCACGCGCTCGATCGCCGACCAGGCACGCACCATCCGTATCCCGGTGCATATGATCGAGACGATCAACAAGTTGAATCGCATCTCGCGCCAGATGCTGCAGGAGATGGGCCGCGAGCCCACCCCTGAAGAGCTGGCCGTGCGGATGGAAATGCCCGAAGACAAGGTGCGCAAGGTTCTCAAGATCGCCAAGGAGCCCATCTCGATGGAGACTCCGATCGGTGATGACGAGGACTCTCACCTTGGCGACTTCATCGAGGACACCTCCGTGGCGTCCCCGATCGACCAGGCAACCATGGAATCCCTTAGGGAGACCACTCACTCGGTACTTGCGCAACTCACCCCGCGGGAGGCTAAGGTCCTCCGTATGCGGTTTGGTATCGACATGAATACCGACCACACGCTGGAAGAAGTGGGCAAGCAGTTTGACGTCACGCGCGAGCGCATTCGCCAGATAGAGGCCAAGGCGCTGCGCAAGCTGCGTCATCCGAGCCGCAGCGAGCAGTTGCGCAGTTTCCTGATGGATGACTGATTGACCCTACGACAAACGAAAAAAGGCCCGGCGTTCGCAAGAACCCGGGCCTTTTTCTTTTGCGGGTGCCTTGAATCGGCCGTGCGACGACGGTATCACGACATTCCCGGGGCACCGGCGAGCTTTACATGACGTTAACAAACACCTCACGCGTGCTGATCGTCGATGACGACGTCAAGTTCTGCAAATTGCTGAGCGGCTACCTCGAATCACAGGGGTTTGTGATCGGTGTTGCTCATGAGGGGGCTGCGGCGCTGCGGCTGGTCAAGGAGGCCGAGTGGGACCTGATGGTGTTGGATGTGATGATGCCCGGCATCGACGGTTTCGAAGTGCTGAGCCTGCTGCGCCGCGGCTCTGAAGTGCCGGTGCTGATGTTGACTGGCCGTGGCACCGAAAACGACCTCGTGCGCGGCCTGAATGCCGGCGCGGATGACTATCTCCCCAAGACTGCCTCCGCCCGCGAGCTACTCGCTCGGATCAACGCTTTATTGCGACGCGCCGCCGTCAAGGCGGCTGAGCAAAGCAAACTGGCTGACACCCGCGCGACCGCCATTGAGGTTGGCGGATTGCGCATTGACCCGGAGGCGCGAACTGTTGAGGTCGACGGCAAGCCGGTGTCGCTGACGGCGATTGAGTACGCACTGTTGGTTTCTTTGGTGCGCAACAAGGGCCGCGTTCGCTCACGCGAGCAGTTGCTGCAGGAAACCAGCGACCGCCGCTTCGAGAATTTCGATCGATCGGTAGACGTCCATATCGCCAGCCTGCGGCGGAAGTTGGGCGACGACTCGCGCTCGGCTCGTTTCATCCGGACCGTGCGCGCAGCCGGTTATCTGTTTGTCGATGTGGAGCAGGAGGCACCGTGAAGCGGCTCCGCATCCCGCTGTACGTTCAACTGCTGGCGTGGCTAGCACTCAACCTGGTGCTGATCGGCGTGTTGTTTTACGCATTCGCCGCGCACAACCAGACCGGGTGGAATCGCCTTCTAACGCAATCTGTCCGAGACCGCCTGGAGGCGATCGGGCAGCGAGTCGCTGCGGATCTGTACGACGTCCCTGAGAGTAAGTGGCCAGCGGTATTAGCCCAGCACGCCGTCGATGATGGCGTGCAGCAGTATTCCGCACGCCGCCTCGGACCGCCCCCGATGCACGGCATGCCTCCAGGGCCTGGCGGACCACCGGACGGTGGCGGCCCCGTCGGGCAAGAGGGACCCAATGGGCCCGCCAGCCGTACGCAAGCGGCCGCCCCGCTGGATGACACGCTGCCGCCCGGCCACGCCGGAACCGACCAGGATTTCGGCCCGCCTCAGCCTCCGCGGGAGCCGATGGACGGCGGTCCGCCTGCCCTACCCGACCAAGACCTTGCTGGCCACGGTGGCCCGCCGGGACCAGACGCCCGGCCACGCTTCATCGATATTCGCCGCGCACCAGATGGCGCAGGCTTTGATGTGAGGATCGATGCCTCCCCACCATCCCGCGGCGGCCCGCCGCGTGATTTGCAGCTCACGGCGCGGGTCGCTGACACTCGCGCCCTACTTCAGCTGCTCGGCATTGGTCACGAGATCGCCTTCCTGGGGGCGATTCTCCTTCTCTCCGCCCTGTTGTGGTGGCCATTCGTTTGGCGAATGACCCGAACCATCCAACAGCTATTGCATGCCACTCAACAGATGTCGCAAGGCCGCCTCGAAGTCCGCGTCAGCGAAACACGCCGAGACGAACTGGGCGAGCTGGCCGTGGCGGTCAACTCCATGGCAGAGCGCCTTCACGCCTACCTCCAAGGTCAACGGCAATTCATCGCCGACGTAGCCCACGAGGTAATCTCCCCCATCGCACGCATGCAGATAGGCCTCGGCATTCTGGAAACCCACGTGCCCGAGAAAGGCACCAGCGCCCTCTTCGACGTCCGCGAGGACCTCGAACAGATGGCCCAGATGTTAGATGAGCTCCTGATGTTCTCCCGCTCCGGCATGGAGTCAGAACGCACCCCGCTGGTCGGCACTCCGCTGCGTTCACTCGTGGAGAAGGTGGTTGCAACCGAGGCTGACGGCGCCACCGTCAGTATCAACATCCCACCAGACATGCAAGTAAAGGCGCGCCCCGCCATGTTAGAACGCGCCCTATCAAACCTAGTGCGCAACTCCAGGCGTTACGCGGCCACCGAAACCGACCCCATCGAGTTAGTCGCAGACCGCAACGGCGCCCAAGTACGCCTCTCAGTCCGCGACCGCGGCCCCGGCGTCCCCGAGTCGGCCCTAGCCCGCCTAGGCGAACCCTTCTTCCGCCCAGAACTATCCCGCACCCGCGCCACCGGCGGTTTCGGCCTAGGCCTCGCAATCGTCCGCCGCTGCGTCGCCGCCTGCAACGGCGAAGTCCGCTTCCGCAACCGCCCCGGCGGCGGCTTCGAAGCCGAGATCACACTGTCCGCCGACGCCTAAGCTGCTCGAAAGATCGGCCAAAGTGTCCGCGGAAAGTCAGGCTCGGCCCCTACGCAGCTTCTGCGAGGCCGTATGAGCCAGGATGAGTTCGCGCGCCCGCTCTTCCACTTTCCGCCGCCGTACGGAAGGGAGCTTTCTCATAACTTCATTCAATGACTTCGCCATGGGTGTTACCCATCCTCCAACGATCGCGTCCCGTGTTAGCAGACGCGCGGAGGCAACAACTCCGTTATTAGCAACGAATAGCACAGAGGTCGTCGTAGTGACTGGCCCGTTGCCTCTCCAAGTCGAAGTAAACGCGATCTCGACGAGAATCAGATGCCGGCTTGCCCCAGCAAGGCACCGAGTTGGCGCAGCAGTTGCGCGATGGCAGGGTGGTCGGACTCGAAGCGGACCGCGAGCTCTTCGATGCGAGGGGCGGCCGTGGCGGAGACGCGCGCTTCGGGGGAGACAGGAGCGGCGCTGAAAGAGTCGGGCGTGGCGGAGCCTTTGGCGAGGGCGCCGTTGATGTCGCGCACGACCGTGGCGAGCATCTCGCGCGATTCGGGGTCGAGGGAGCTCGTCGAGCTGAGGCGCTCGTGGACGCGAGCCAGGAGCTGGCGGAGGGTTTCGTCTGTCATGAACGCATTATAGCAAGGTAGCGTAGGGAGCCAGTTCGCCGACGAAATGGTCGCGGTGGGACGGCAACGTGGAGACGAACTCGAAGTCGGCGAATTCGAAGCCGGGACCGACGGTGCAACCAACAAGGGTGTAGTCGCCGAGGCTGCGGGCGGCTTGCCAGACGCCGGTGGGGATGACTGACACTACTTCACCGGAAGGCGCTGGAGCCGAGAGGGCACCCAGAGCGGGAAAGTGAAGTGTGGAAGTCAGGTCGACGTCGAAGTGAGCGACGTCGGCTTCCGGGGTGCCCGCGGAGGTGTCAGCAGCAGGCGCCTCAGGGCTGACGGGGCCCAGTATGCGCCGCTCAAATGCGCGAGTCCCCGGCGTGTAGGTCAACAACTCGAGTGGCGCGCCAGCATAAAAGTGCCACAGCTCGTCGGCTTGCACGACGTGCCAGCGGCTGAGCTGGGTGGATTCCAACAGGTAGTAAATAGTAGTCAGCGCGGAGCGGGAGCCCCGCGCTGTTTCAACTCGGGTCGGCGAGCGGTAGATCTCGCGGTACCAGCCGCCCTCGGGGTGCGGCTGGAGCCCGAGTTGGGCTATCAGGTCAACCGCCCTGCGCGCGCTCACGAGGGCGGCTGACGTAGTCATTGCAGTGTGGTCCCTTTCGTCTCGCGCACGAACAGGAAGCCTATGATGGCTGTCATGCTGGCAATGACCACCGGGTACCACAAACCGTTATAGATACCGCCGGTGGCGGACACGATCGCGAACGACGTCACCGGCAGGAAGCCGCCAAACCAACCGTTGCCGATGTGGTATGGCAATGACATCGACGAGTAGCGGATTCGAGTTGGGAACATCTCGACCAGCCACGCCGCGATCGGGCCGTAGACCATCGTGACGAGGAACACGAGATACGCACACAAAGCAATCAACGCCGGATAAGACACCTTATCCATATCAGCCTTAGCCGGATACCCCGCGCTCACCAGCGCAGCCTTCAGCTTCTTCCCGAAAGCCTCACTCGCCGGCTTGAAGTCAGCCTTCGGCAGCGTGTTACCCGCGAACGACTCAACCGTGACACTGGAGCCGATCTTCAGTTGAGCAACGGCCCCGGCCGGCGCGTCTTCGTTTGTGTAGGGAATACCCGCTTTGGCGAGTGCTGACTTCGCGACGTCGCAGGATTTCGTAAAGGTCTTCTTGCCGACCGGGTCGAACTGGAACGAGCAGTCTGCCGGGTCGGCGAGCACAACGACCGGGTTGTTGGCCGCCGCGGTTTCGAGGCCGGGGTTGCCGAAGTGGGTCAGGCCCTTGAATACCGGGAAATAAGTGATAGCAGCCAGCACGCAGCCCGCGAGCACGACCGTCTTGCGGCCGATGCGATCGGACAGGGATCCCCACAACACGAAGAACGGCGTACCGATCAGCAACCCGGCGGCGATGATCAGGTTCGCGGCCTTGGAGTCGAGCTGTAGCACCTTCTCGAGGAAGAACAACGCGTAGAACTGGCCGCCGTACCAGACAACCGCCTGGCCCGCAGTCGCACCGAACAGGGCGAGGATCACGAGCTTCAGGTTCGGCCCGGTGGCGAAGGCTTCAGTCAGCGGCGCCTTGGACAACTTGCCCTGGTTCTTGAGGTCCATGAAAGCCGGTGACTCTTTCAGCTGCAGCCGGATATAGACCGACACAATCAACAGGACGATCGACACCAGGAACGGGATGCGCCAGGCCCAGACATCAAACTGTTCCGTGAACCAGATGCGGCACAGGAGAATGACCACCAACGACAGGAACAACCCGAACGTGGCCGTCGTCTGGATCCAACTCGTATAGAAACCACGGCGGTTTGACGGCGCATGCTCCGCAACATAGGTCGCAGCGCCTCCGTACTCACCACCCAACGCGAGTCCCTGTAGCAGACGCAGCGTGATCAGGATGATTGGGGCTGCGACTCCAATGGAGGCGTAGTTGGGCAGCACGCCGACCAGCGCAGTCGAGCTACCCATGATGATGATAGTGATGAGGAACGTGTACTTGCGGCCGACCAGGTCGCCGATGCGGCCAAACACCAGGGCGCCGAACGGTCGCACGAAGAAGCCGGCAGCGAAGGCCAGCAGCGCGAAGATGTATGCCGTCGTGTCATTGACGCCGGAGAAAAACTGCTTGGCGATGACCGCTGACAGCGAGCCGTACAGATAAAAGTCGTACCACTCGAACACCGTGCCGAGTGAGGACGCAAATATGACAGTGCGATGTGCGCGATCAAAGCCCGGGACAGTGCCGTTTTGTGCGTATTGTGCTGGTGTAGCCACGAGAGTTCCCCCTTTTTGAGGCTTCCTTGCAATTCTTGGCCGCCGGGGGGCGACTACACCATTTTCCGACGCGGCTGTCAGCCCTGGAGATGGAATTCGTACAGGACGAGCTCGTCGAAGGGCTCGCTCAGAGTCATGACACTCTGTTGTCCGCTGCGGACAGAGCTGACCGGCAGCTCGGTTTCCTTCCGGCTACCCCGCTTCTTGGCAATGACCCGGTAGCCCAGTCCCCGGGCATAGGGATTGGTGACCGTGAGCGTGCGCGAGGGGCCGCTCTGGGTGACTTGGATGGACACAGCGGGGTCTGGGCCGTTGCCATCTGGAAGCGTCTTAGGGCTGACAAGGCTGTCACCATTGGCGACGAACGAGACAAAGACCTGCGCGCCAACCTTGACGGTGACCGAGTCCGGCAAATCGGCGCACGCAGCTTCCCTACCGAAAGCCGCGAGCGTGATGAAGGCAAAGCACATCCAGCGCCGGTTCATGAACACCCTCGGTTGTCGGCTCGACCAAAGCCGCTAATTTCGCAATGCAGCAGAAATGCTACGCAACCGGGACAGTCGTGGATACCAAAATGAGGGTAACCGGTGTCAATTTAGCCACGACTTTGAATAGCGACCGGCAGGTCGTTGGACTGGAATTGGTTACCATGGCAGAACACCGGCCTGCCGAAGACCGCCTATACAGGAACGATATGGATAAGATTGACCACCGGATCCTGACGCTACTCGAGGAGGATGCACGCCAATCCTTTGCCGAATTAGGGGAACAGGTCGCACTTTCCAAGACCCCCTGCTGGCAGCGTGTCCGCGAGCTGGAACGGGAGGGCGTTATCCGGGGATATCGCGCGGAAATCGACTCGCGGCGGCTGGGGCTGCAGGTCGAAGCGTTCGTGCAGGTGACCCTGAGCTCTGTCCAGCACGTGGAGTTCGAGGCGGCGGTGCTACAGCACCCGTCGATCCTGCAGTGCTTCACCACCGCCGGCCAGGCCGACTACCTGATCCATGTCCTGGTGGAGGGCATCGCGGAGCTCGACAGCCTGTTGCGCATGGAGATTTCGCAATTACCAGGCGTACAGAAGATTGAAACCACAGTGTGTATGAAGACGATCAAGCATCGCGCGCCAATCACAGGTTGTCTGCGTTAAACAACTGTGAGGCGAGTCACCCGTTTCTCGCCTTTGGTCTTATGGTTATAAACGCGTGCGCTTCCTAACATGTAACGCACATGGAGTTGTATGCGCACGGACGCGCGTTGGCAGGGGTACGCGCGGAACCGCCGTACCCCCGCCAGGGATCTCACCCAAAAAAACTACGAGTTGGCGTGTTCTTCCGCGGGTTCTGACTCCGCTTCCGACTCAGACTCTGACGAGCCGCCCGTCAACGACAGCGCCGTTGCCGATTCGCCGTTGGACAGTCCCTTCCATGAAACGCCTAAGCCTTTGCGTTTGCCTTTTTCTGTGAGCTTCACTCCGTCCGGAGACAGCGTAACCATGTACGGCTTGCCATCAATATCGATCTCGCGCTTCAGCAGCTTGTCAAGCTTGGTTGCCATTTCACCCTCATTGGAATGCGTCGAAGAAGGATTTTACCGCACTCAGGCAAAAGGGCGGTACGAGTCTGGTGTGATAGTCCTGGAGCACAGCCAAATCTGCGGCTGGGCCGCCCCCAGCGCTGGCGGAAACTAGTGCTTTTGCCGCAGCAAATCCATTCTTTACGTCGGTGTACGGGTCGCCGGACGTAGCCGGGGAGTCTACATCCAGAACGGTGAAAGTCCGGCCCCGTGGATTGATCATCGTCCAGTAGTATTGCATCAACTGGGTGTTCAGGAAGAACGAGGTGGGGTCGTTGCCCCCGCCACACAGCAGCACGGGCGCAGCCGGAGCCCAATTCCGCAAATCGTTGGTCTTTAGATCCTGTCGGAGTGTGTTGGTGGGCGCCGCGGCAGGCACCCCTGTGGTGACTGTGGGGAACCCGCCGTCGGGTTGCGCCTGAGCATCGCGTAGATAAGCGAGACGGTAGGTGTTGGTGACGAGATCAGGGGACCCAAATCCAAGTGCAAATATCGGCGCCAACGCCGTTGGCTGAGTCGCGGGCGTCTGCGCCGCAAACTCAGGTGCGGGAGGTGTACTGCTGAACAGGACGTCCTGCGTCAACTGGTTATTGGAATAGATCGTGGTGATCGCGGTTGTGCTGGGCAGTAGCGAGCCGATGGTGGGCGCGTACTGCGCCTCGAACATGTCGGTAGGCTGGGAGTACAGATTGCCATAGGCGTTCTGATAGCTCGCCGTGATCAACGCCAGATTCAACGTGCCGCTACTATTAACTTCGCCCGCAAAAATCGCGTCGCCGAATGCGCCGAGCGCGTACGGGCCTGACATCGGCGCTGATGCAGTGACTGCCATACCTGCGGCCTGCATGGCCTTGTGCGCAGCCATCGCGACGAAGCCGCCCTGGGAATAACCTGTGACAAACAGCTTGGAGCTGTCTGTCACGCTGGTGGCTGTGGACACCGGCAGAGCGCTGCGCGCAGCCACGACGACGTCGATCATTTCCTTCGACTGTTGATCGGCGTTCAAATAGGGATGATAGGGAAGATCTGAAGTATCGTAGCCCGCATAGTTGGGAGCCACCACGATGTATCCCCGCGACGCAAACACCGCTGCCAGCAGCACTCCCTCGTATGCGTTGGAATTCTGGAGCATGGCGATGTTGAACGTTTTGTCAGCCGTTGTGCCGTGCGCGTAAGCGAGAATCGGGCGGGGGCCCTGGCAGCCTGAGTCACTGCCTGTCGGCACCATGAGGGCGCCGGACGCCTTGGCGGATTCGCCCTTGCCGCCGACGGTTTCGTACGTGAGCTGATAAACATCCACACCGCACTTGGGTGTGTAAGCGAGGCTCAACAACTCCTTGCCTATGTCGCTTCCCCCGAGCAAGGCCAGAATGTCGGTGGTGGAATAGGATTTCACGAGAGGCGCCGGCTGCGTGAGCAGCTGGCCACGCATCGGCCCGGTGGCCGGCGGCGGAGTAGAACCAGAATCGGAAGCGTCGTCTTTGCCTCCCCAATTGCAGGCGCTGAGGAGTGCGAGGCAGACGGCCAAAGGGAACGTGCGGGCTGGAGTAAACATGTCCATGAAACTCGCGAGTGCCCGTAAAGGTTCGCCGCGAACGCGGTAGAATCTTCAGTCACCGTGCAGGAACTTTCTGATTGGCTCGACCGAGAGGCCGTGGCCGTTGACAACCCCGAGGGTCGCGGACCCTTCGTACTGGTCTGCGATCACGCCTCGAACTGGGTGCCGACGTCCCTGAAGGGGCTCGGTCTGCCCGACAGCGAGCTGGAGCGCCATATCGCCTGGGACCCTGGCGCTCTGGAGCTTGCGCGTCAGCTATCCGAGCTGTTGGACGCGCCACTGGTGCACGCCACGGTCTCCCGCCTCGTCCTCGATGTAAATCGCGATCCGAGTCATCCCGGCTCCATCGTCACACGCAGTGAAGACACCGAGGTTCCGGGAAACCATGAGATTTCATCGGCGGACCGCGCGCGCCGCGTTCAATCGATTTACGAGCCGTATCATCGCGCGCTCGATGCAGTCATAGAAAAGACTGTTGCGCGCGACGCGGCACCAAAGATCATCTCCGTCCACAGCTTCACGCCTATTTATCGGCAGGAGCAACGTCCCTGGCACATCGGAATTCTCCACGGGGACGACACGCGGATTTCGCAACCCCTGCTGGAGTTGTTGCGTGCCGACGGCGAGTTTTGTGTTGGAGATAACCAGCCGTATGCGCCAACGGATGGCGTTTATCACACGCTGAACCGTCATTGTGCGAGCCGGGACCTGCGTTCGGTTCTGCTCGAGCTGCGTTCGGACACCATCAGCACCGAAGGTGGGCGCGAGCAATGGGCACTACGGCTAGAACGGGCGCTGCGAGCCATTCATTGATGAGCGCTCTCCCGGTAGACTGTGGGTCGGGGAGTTCCATGCCTATCACAAAGCCAATTCTAAAAAATACCGGTCTCTCGATGAAGCAACCAGCCGATGCCGCGCGTGAGCAAGCCGTGGAGGTTCGTTTCGGTCAGGTGGGGATCCTGCAGGTACGGCTGCGCACCACCCAACCCGGCGAAATTCTCGATGAGCTGACGGGTAAGACAGCCACTGCGCCGCACTTCTTTGATCGCACACCCGTGTGCCTGGACCTGAGCTCGCTACCGAAATTGCCGTCCGCGGAGGACATTCGCGGCGTGATCGATGTCGTGCGGCGCGCGGGTATGATGACGGTGGGCCTGGCTCAAGGCGGCACATCTATTGAAGAGCTCGCAAACCAGCTCGAACTGCCTGTGATTCACCACGTGCGCGCGTCGACCAGGACGGCGCCTGTGGTGCAGGCTGCGCCAACGCCCGCACCTGCCGCACCCGCTCTCGTGCCAGAGGTGGCGGCTGTGCCGCCGACTCTCATGCAGACTCAACCGGTGCGCTCAGGTCAGCGCGTGTACGCACGCAACCGCGATCTGATCGTCACTGCGATGGTGGCTGCCGGAGCGGAAGTGATGGCGGATGGTTGCGTTCACATCTATGGTCCGTTGCGAGGTCGCGTGATGGCGGGCGCGCACGGTGACACGGATGCTCGGGTGTTCTGCCAGCAATTTAACGCTGAGCTGGTGTCGATCGCCGGCGTGTTCCGTGTGTTCGAAACGATTCCACCGGAGCTCGCCGGGATGCCGGTCCAGGCGTGGCTGTCCGGCGACGACTTGAAGTTCGCCAAGATTGGCGAGTAAACAGAAGAGGGCCAGGTTTAAATGAAGGAGAGCAGCCATTGACCGAAATCATCGTTGTCACATCTGGCAAGGGAGGCGTCGGAAAGACGACGACCTCGGCTAGTCTTTCCTGCGGGCTCGCACGCCGCGGAAAGAAGGTCGCGGTCATCGACTTCGACATCGGGCTGCGCAATCTCGACCTGATCATGGGATGCGAGCGCCGCGTGGTGTATGACTTCGTCAACGTCATCCAGGGCGAATGCACGCTCAAACAGGCGTTGATCAAGGACAAGAGACTCGACACCCTCTTCGTCCTCGCTGCCTCACAGACGCGTGACAAGGATGCGCTCACTTCCGAAGGCGTACGTCGCGTGTTCGACGAGCTGGTCGCCGAGGGGTTTGACTACATCGTTTGCGATTCGCCCGCCGGAATCGAGAAAGGCGCACACCTGGCGATGTATTTCGCGGATCGGGCCGTCGTGGTCGTGAATCCGGAAGTGTCCTCGGTGCGCGACTCAGACCGCATCCTCGGCCTCCTCTCCAGCAAGACGCAGCGTGCGGAGAACGGCAACGACAAGGTGCGAGAGCATTTATTGCTCACTCGCTACAGCCCGAAGCGGGTAGCGACTGGCGAGATGATGAGCGTCGGTGACGTGAAGGAGATTCTGGGTCTCGACGTAGTCGGCGTCGTTCCGGAGTCCGTAGATGTGCTGGCGGCATCCAACGCAGGCACTCCGGTCATCCTGAACGAGAACAGCGATGTGTCCCAAGCCTATGAGGATGCGGTATCGCGCCTGCTGGGCGAGACGGTGCCATTGCGGTTCGTAGACGAGCCGAAGAAAGGGTTCTTCGCACGCATGTTCGGAGGCTGATCATGGGGCTACTCGATTTATTTCGTCGCACGCCCCCTTCCGCCCATATCGCCAAGGAGCGGTTGCGCATCATCATCCAGCAGGAGCGCGACAAGCGCGGCGGCGGCCCGGACTACATGCCGCTTCTGCGTCGCGAGCTGCTGGAGGTCATCCGCAAGTACGTGAACGTGGATCCGGCGGCGGTCCAGATCAACGTGGAGCGCGGGGACGGGCAGGAGATCCTGGAGTTCTCCGTCGCCCTGCCCGAAAAGGCGCCCTGATTGCTGGAGTTGGCGAGCCCCCCTCCGCTGACGGCGGGTCGGTTGCGGTTGTTGGAGCCTGTCGGTAGTTCGCACGCCGATCTGCTCAAACAACTGATCGACGGCACCTACACAAAGCCTTTTATCGAAGACTGCGGACCTCTGCGGTACCTGCACTTTCACATCGACAATGTGCAAAGTGTCATGCAGTTCGATGATCCGTACGCGCTGTGTCTGGCGTACACACGCAAGATGATGGCGTTCCTGCTGTTCAACTCTCAGCCACGACGGATTTTGCAGCTGGGGTTGGGCGGTGGGTCGCTGGCGAAGTTCTGCTACCGGTATCTGCCGGATGCGTCCATCACTGTTGTTGAAATTGATTCTGACGTGTTGGCGTTACGGGATGAGTTTCAGGTGCCTGCGGATGACGAGCGATTTCGCGTCGTGCAGGGAAATGGCGTGGAGTACGTTGCCTCGCCCGGCTCGAGGCAGGACGTGATTATTGTTGACGCGTGTGACCAGGATGGGTTGTCACCCACTCTGTCGACTCCGGAGTTCTACGCAAACCTGCGGCGACGGCTCACGCTGAATGGCGTGTTGGCTGTCAACATCTGCGGTGAGGAATGGGATGTTGAGAGTCACATGGCGCGACTGCGCGGGGCATTTGGACAGCGGTTGGTGACGCTGCCTGCCAAGGAAGACGGCAACCTGATCGTGTTGGGATTCAGGAGGGGGCCGGCCAGGTGGGAGGGCGCCGAGCTCGATGAAAATGCACGCGAGCTGCAGGGGCGCTTTGGGCTGGCGTTTCCGCGGTTTGTGCGGCAGATGGAATACGGGTTGCGCGGGCTATGACGCTGGGTCACCACCGCGGATTGAGCAAATAGCGACGTCGACTGCCCGGCCTCACGGCGAACTGGGCGCAGACGCGGCCTGGGGCGCCCGGGAGTCAGCTGAGACAGTAGCCGGGCGCACCAACAACCCGGCAGGATTTGACTCGCTGCCGGGCTGGAGCTTACTTATTCAGGATCAGAAGCGACGTGGGCCGCCGCGGTTTCCACCGCCGCCACCACCACCGCCACCCTTGTCCTGAGCTTCGTTGATCTTCAACGAGCGCCCGTCGAAATCCTTGCCATTCAGCGCCTGCATGGCGCGCGAGGCATCGGCGTTCGACATTTCAACAAATCCGAATCCCCGCGGGCGACCGGTGTCGCGATCGTTGATCAGGGATACCTTCTCTACCGTGCCGTGCGCCGAAAACAACGTGCGAACGCCGTCTTCCGTGGCCGTGAACGGGAGATTTCCAACATACAATTTAGTCAATGCAATAAACCTTACAGAAAGAATGAGATAGGCAGGAATGACCTGCCGACTGGTTCGCGCCGAGCTTTGCGAGGGTGAGAGACTTTGGCCGTAGAAGGCGCGTGGGAAGCGCGGGGGCCAAGGGCAGACAAGCCGAAAGAGTACGATCCGGCTTGCACAATACAGCAACCGCGGCCGTTTTGCTCATGTTTCGGTCGATTCGTGTGCCGCGCAGCGAATGGCCCCCGGACGCCCCGGCAACTGCGTATGATCGAGGGTGGCGGATATTTGTCCGCATAGGAGCATCGTCATGAATTTGAGCCTGGTAGATGCGTTTGGAAGATTCGGCGCGAAGCCTGCCAACCGTCTGCGCGGCCATTCGGCGATCGCATCGGACGGCGCCTTGGTGTTGAGTTGCTCATACTCCAAGTTTGGCCATCCCTCGCAGGGTGTGTTGCGTTATGAAGGCAAGCTGGTAAAAGACGGCGCGGATGCCGCGGTCAACGACTTGCTCGGCCAGCACCTGACGCTGGCGCGTGACGGCGATCTGCCGGTCCGGCTCGTTGTCATGACTTCAACGGAAGATGCGGTCAAGAACAAGGTGAGCCGCAGTTTTCACGTGCGGCCGGACCTGATAGGCAAGCTGGTGAGCTTTGACGGCGAGAGTTATGTCGTCGATTTCAAGCGCGCGAGTAACGAGGAGTGATCGTGTAGTGCAGGTGCAGCTTGCACGTCTGTCGCCCGGTGTGATCCTTCACCCGGTTTCCTGAACACTCCAACACGCCGGTCGAAACCTTCCTCGAAGTTGCCAACGCTGCGCGTACGGCTTCCGTCAGATTGTATTCACCGTCACAGTCTGAATACGGGCACGGAAATTCGAAGAAGGCGCGGGCCGGCGGATGCATCTCGTGGATCTGATCGGTCGGCACCCGCGGATCTGAGCCCTCGAAGTGCAACACCAGGCCGAGCGTCGCGATCCTCGGATAGGCAGAGCTGAGCGCTTCCGCTGCGGCCCGATCGCGCCGTAGGCGCTCGTAGCGTTGTCGGCGGGCAGCTTCAGAGTTGGGAGTGGGAGCAGCCAGTCTCATGACCCGTCACCGCCGCTGGGGGCTTCGGGAGCATGAATCGCCGGTTCATCGACGGAAACTGCGCTCTCTGCGCCTTCGACAGGCACTTCGGACGCTTTGGCAGCCGCCTTCTTGTGCTGCTTTTCCTGTTGACGCGTCTTCCTGGCCAGCTCTTTTTGCCGCCGGATCTGATGATAATTTGCTTTTGCCACTCCGCAATGTACCTCCTTGGACGATGGGAGGCTCGGGTTTTTGCGCCTGGCGGGGGAGATTTGACCCGCCCCGGTGTGCCCCGGGCTCAAATCCGCAGGCATAAAAGCGCCCGTCGGGAGACCGGATGACACACCGAAGCAGGTCGGGTTCGGAATCCTGATCCACCTTCGAAAAGCGCGAATCCCCTGAGGGGACGCCGGCACTTTCTCGGGCTCGCTCCTAAAGGCGGAGTCGGTTGGAAGGTTCCTCGAGTCTGTCAGCCTACGGTGATAGCTTCTCGCATTGATGCTGAGCAGATCCTGAACGAAGCCGCGATCAGAAGGATGTTTCCGCGATCCAAACTCCGTTGCTGAGCTGCAGTCGTTGCGCTCGCTCCAACGTTCCCGCGCCTCGGATGAGCGCCGGCGCTATTTGATACTGCGCACGGTGGGATTGCGGTCGAATTGGGCGAAGCCGCTGTAGTTCCAGGGGCGCAGGGCCAGGACGAAGGCCGCACCATTCTTTGGCTGCGTGGACGTTCTGTCGCGCTCGATGATTTCCGCACATTCGCGTGAGGCAGCCCGCAGCGCGCGTTTGATCTGACTCAGGGCCTCATCCGTCACCCGGCCCCCGTGGAAGAAGAATTCCTCCAGCGTTCCGGCAAAGGCGCTGGCGAAAAACTCGCGCAACAGCTTCTGGTGAATGTACTTCTGCACCGGCCCACCCGACCGCCAACTGAAATGGCGACTGACCAGCAACCGGACCCGGTTGCCGGGCTGCAGCTCAATCACTTTCAACCGATCCAACCGGATCAGGTACTGCAGGGCTTCGCGCTCAGTGAACTTGTAGTCCCTCACCATCTCCTCGTAGGGCGTGCGGATCAGCACCAGCCACGTCATAAAGAGGAGCTTCGGATCGGAGATGAGCTCGCTTTCCTGGGCGGCAGTGAGCTGATTGACCGGCTCGGCCCGATCCAGCGCCCGATTCAGGACCTCCCGCAGATCGACACCGATGAGGTCGCAGATCTGGTCCACGCGATGCAGTGACAGGTCTTCAGTGGAGAACAGCCGCTTCACACTGGCGACGCTCAGATCGAGCGCTTTAGCCACATCCGCATAGGTTTGCCCCGAAGCGCGTAGCGCTTTTTTGAGCTCAGCGACGATCTGGGATTTGGTAGCCATGGTATTGCTGAATGATACCTGAAGGGCTTCGCAGTGCCACTTTTTCGGCAAAAGTGGCACCCGGGACGACTCTGGCCGAGATTACCGCCCCATTGGGAAATCAACGGGAGGTCTGACATGGTCCGGTGGTCGTTTGTAGTGGTGGCGATGCTTTTATCAGGCTGTGCGAATCTGGGTTGCTGGCCGAATTGTGCCGCGAATAGCCATACCCGCAATTCATCGAGCCTCGTGGAGTTCCTGTATCCCCATGGGGCGGCGCCTCCCCAACAGAACTCGATCCCGCAGTTGAAGATCCCGCTGCGTGTGGGTCTCGCCTTTTTGCCTTCCAGCGAGTCTTCCGCGACCGGCAGCCTGGATGCCGCACATCAGGAAGTGTTGCTGGAGCGGATCCGCGAGCGCTTCTCGAGTCGCCCGTTTGTGGCCGACATCGTGATGATTCCGGACTACTACCTCAGAGGCCGCAAAGGCTATGAAGGCCTGGAGGGAGTACAACGGTTGTATGGCGTGGACATCATGGCGCTCGTGTCATACGACCAGGTTGTGCACACCGACGATAACAACTGGTCTTTGGGATACCTGACGATTGTGGGCGCATATGTGCTCAAAGGCAGCCGGCACGACGTCTCGACGCTGGTGGACCTGGCCGTTGTTGATCCGGTCAGTCACTCGTTGTTGTTGAGAGCCGGCGGGACGAGCACCAGCCACGGCAATACTACTTTGATCGGCGAAAATCGCGAGATCCGCGGAGCCGCCGCACAAGGGTATGACGCGGCAACCAACGAGATGATCGACCATTTTGATACGGCCCTCACAAAATTCGAGGCGGATGTGAGGTCGGGCAAGGCGCCGGTCCGGGTCGTGCATAAGAATGACACAGTACGGTCAGGGGGCGGTGGCGGCGGCGGCGGTGCGTTGAATTGGCCCCTGATTCTCATGTTGTTGGCAGCGGTGGGAATTCGCCGATTGGAGAGGATGGCGTGATCATGAAGAATCCAAACGACCTCGGGCCTCGCATCTTTCGAGCCCTGATCCGGCTCGTTCTGCGACCCCTGTTCCGGGTGGAGCTGAGCGGGGATGCGCGGGAGTTTGCCAACGAGCGCACTCTCATTGTCGCCAACCACGAGTCCTTCCTGGACGGCGTGTTGTTGGGAGGGTTTCTGCCGGTGGGCGCCGTGTTTGTGGTGCATTCACAGGTCATGGACAAGTGGTACTTCCGCTGGGTGTTGAATTTTGTGCCTCACCTGGCGGTGGACTCCACGAGCCCGTTGGGCATGAAGACGATCTGCCGCCTGGTTGAGACGGGTGTACCGGTGGTTATTTTCCCGGAGGGCCGGCTGACCATCACCGGATCGCTGATGAAGGTGTACGACGGCGCTGCGTTTGTCGCCGCCAAGACCGGCGCCACCGTGGTACCGGTCCGGATCGAGGGCTCGGGTCGCAGTTACTTTGGGCGCCTGGCCGGTATCTATCCGCTGCGACTGCTCCCGAAAATCCGCATCAGCATTCAACCCAAGCGCCTGCTTCCCATGCCGAAGTTGCCGTCATCGAAGTTGCGGCGCCGGCGCGCAGGTGAGCTGATGAGGCGAATCCTCGTCGACATGTTGGTTGCAACGCGGCCGCGGCGGACGTTGTTCCAGGCTTTCCTGGACGCCAAGGCGACGTTTGGTTCCGGTTACAAGCTCGTGGAGGACGTGCGGCTGAAGGAAGAATCCTACGGCTCGCTGTTGCGCATGGCGTTGGGGTTGGGGCGACTCATGTCTTCGGCAACCAGCCCAGGTGAAATGGTGGGCGTGATGACGCCCAACGCTGCACCTACACTCGGCTTGGTCCTGGGTTTGTCGGCGACGGGGCGCGTGCCGGCCATGTTGAACTACTCCGCTGGAGCGGAGGGTCTGCGTGCCGCCTGCAAAGTGGCCCGTATTTCCAACATTGTCACGTCACGGGCTTTCCTGGAGAAAGCGCGACTGACTCAGCTCGTGGAGAAGCTGCCCAACATCGAGGTGCACTATCTCGAAGACCTGAAGACTCGCGTGGGGTTCACGGATAAGTTGTGGATCCTGTGGCACAAGCTGTTTCCGGGCTCCCTGGCCTCGAAGCAGAAGCCGGACGACGCAGCCATTGTGTTGTTTACCTCAGGATCTGAAGGCCAACCCAAGGGAGTCGTGCATTCTCACAACTCGCTGCTGTCCAACGTCGCGCAGATCCGCGCCATTGCCGACTTCAACCCGTTGGACAAGTTCATGATCGCCCTGCCCGTCTTTCACTCCTTCGGTTTGACGGCCGGCATCATTCTGCCCCTGGTCTCGGGGTGTAAGGCCTTCCTGTACCCCAGCCCCCTGCACTACCGGATCATTCCGGAGCTGGTGTACGACAGGAACTGCACGGTGCTGTTTGGAACTTCGACGTTTCTCGGCAACTACGGCAAGTTCGCCCATCCCTATGACTTTGGGCGGTTACGTTACGTGGTGGCGGGAGCGGAGAAGCTCTCGGACGATGTGCGGCGCCTGTGGATTGAGAAGTTCGGCATTCGGGTGCTCGAAGGATACGGCGTAACTGAGTGTGCGCCTGTGATTGCAGTGAATGTGCCCATGGCCTGCCGCATCGGAAGTGTCGGCCAGATTGCGCCGGGGATGCAGTATCAGCTCACTCCCGTCGAGGGAATCGAGGGTGCCGGGATTCTGCACGTGACGGGGCCGAACGTCATGAAGGGGTATCTGCTCTATGACAAACCGGGTGTGATCCAACCGCCCAAGTCGATCCACGCGGGGTGGTATTCGACGGGAGATATTGTGGAGGTCGATGAGGATGACTTCATTCACATCCGCGGGCGGATGAAGCGGTTTGCCAAGATTGCCGGCGAGATGATTTCTCTGGAGGTGGTTGAGCGGATTGCCGCAGCTGGCTCACCCGGGTTTGTTCATGCCGCATCGACCCGTCCTGACGCTTCAAAAGGTGAAGCATTGGTGTTGTTTACTACGGATCCCGGGTTGAAGCGGGAGCAGCTGCAGGCGGCTGCGAAGAGTGCCGGAGCCCCGGAATTGGCGGTCCCGCGGGTGATCAGGGTGCTGCAGGAGATCCCTCTGCTGGGCACCGGAAAGACCGACTACGTGAAGCTCAAGAAACTGGCTGAGGAGAGTGCCGCCGAGGCGGCGTAAGGATATGAACATGGACTCTCATCGATCTGACAAGTTGTTATCGCGTGGCATGCTGGCCGTCGTGGCGGCGCAGTTTCTATCCGCCGCGGCGGACAATGCGCTGCTGTTTGGGGCGCTGGCGCTACTGCGGTTTGGGCACTATCCAGCTTGGACGGAGCCCCTGCTGCAGGAGTTTTTCGTCCTGGCATTTATCCTTCTCGCCCCCTTTGCCGGTCCGTTTGCGGACGGGTTGCCCAAGGGACGGGTGATGTTGATTTCGAACGGATTGAAGCTGGTGGGTGCGCTCGGTATGTGGTTGGGGCTCAATCCCTTCCTTTCCTATGGATTGGTGGGCGTGGGAGCCGCGGCTTACTCACCTGCGAAGTACGGCATTTTGTCGGAGTTGGTCTCTACTGACCTGCTCGTGAAAGCCAATGGACTCCTCGAGTCCTCCACCATCGCTGCGATTCTCGTAGGCGCCGTCGCGGGCGGCATGTTGGCTGACTGGAGCGTTTGGGGCACTCTCGGTGTCGTGACCGGTCTCTACGCTGCTGCGGCAGCGGCGAACCTGTTGATTCCGCGGCTGCCGCCGGCACGGAAGCTGAGCTCCATATCGATTGTGACTGTGATGCGGAACTTCGGGGCGGCCACTCGCGCGATGATCAAGACACCGGACACCCGTTTCTCGATGGTGGGAACCAGCTTGTTCTGGGGTACCGGCGGAACGATGCGGTTTTTGCTGGTCGCGTGGGTTCCGGTGGCGTTGGGCCTGACTGACATCAGCACGCCTGCCTATCTCAATGGCATGTTGGCAGTGGGTATCGTCGTCGGCGCGGCACTGGCTTCAAAGTACATCAAGCTGGAGCGAGCGGATCGGGCGCTACCGGCTGGGGTGTTGATCGGGCTTTCGGTCTGCTTCCTGGCTGTAACTACGAATATACAGACGACCTATGTGGTCATGGCGTTGGTGGGTGCCTGCGGCGGGTTCTTCGTTGTGCCGTTGAATGCGTTGTTGCAGGAGCGAGGCCGGGAGATTGTGGGGCCTGGCAATGCGATTGCCGTGCAGAATCTCGTTGAGAACGCGGCAATGTTGCTGATGATTGGGTTGTATACAATCGCCGTGCGTGCCGGGGTGCCAGTGGTGACGACTGCAGGCGTCTTTGGCGCGGCGTTGGCAGCCGCTATCGGGGCGTTGTGGTTGTACCGGGTGCGCACCCGGGGACGGGGCGCTCAGGCGGTTAGCGCCTGACCGCCGCGGGTGATTGGGTCGCGGCTGGGTAGATTGCGGTTGAACGGGCCGCGGTTGGTGGGCCGAGGCCGGGGTGGTTTGCGGTTGGACTGGCCGCAGTTGGCGGGTTATTTCAGCGGCAGGAAGACGTCGGTGACGGCTTCGTTTGCCGGAACGTGGGGGCCGAAGCTGACACGCTGGAAGAACACCGGGAAATCGCGGAGCTCGGCGCCGCTCTCGGGAAGCCATTGGGCATACAGACAATAGAGTGTCTCGCCCAGCCGTGCCTCCGACCCCACGTGCCGCAGAACCGCGCACTTTCCGCCGGGAATGGTTTTGGCCACCACCCCAAATTCATTCTCGGCGACCTCCCCGTCCGTGGCGGCGCACAGGTCGAACCGGAAGGTGTCCGGCTCGGATGACGGCAACTTGTCATAGAGGATGTTGAAGGTTGCACTGATCGAGGGCGGCAGGCCGTTCTGTCTGCGCCACTGAATGAACTTCTGAACAGAATCGTCGAGCCCCGCGGGATCACCCCGATGCTCGAGCGTAGCCACTCGCGTTGGCTCGAAGTCGACGACCCGGACCTCGTCAGAGCGGTTATTCATGATCAAGGGCGTGATCCTCCGTGCGTATAGGTAGACTCGCGCCATGAGTACGCATCGTCAATATCAATTCGCAATTCTGGGGCCGGGCGCCCTGGGTTCGATTTTGGGTGGGCACCTGGCCCGGGCTGGACATTCTGTGGCGATGCTGGCCCGCGGTCGACGTGCTGAGCTCATTGCAAAAAACGGTTTGACCCTGACGGGCCTCGCCGAGTTCTCCATTCCGGTGACTGTTTTGACGGACCCGTCCACCTTGCGCAGTGCGGATGTGCTGATTGTGGCCACCAAGACACCGGGAACCGAGGAGGCGCTGAGCCGGCTGCGACATGTAGACGTTGGTCTGACGTTTTCGGTCCAGAACGGCACGATGAAGGACGATCTGCTGACATCTGTTTATGGCGCCGACCGGGTACTGGGCGCGCTGGCAGACACGAGCGGGGAGATGTTGGCCGACGGGCGGGTGCTGTTTACTCGCAATGTCCGGATGCCTTTGGGCGAGTTGTCGGGGGAGCTGAGTCAACGGGCGCGCGATCTCGCGGCGATCATTGATTCATCGGGGGTGCGTACGGTTGCGGTGGAGCACATCCTGAGCCTGGAGTGGTCCAAGTATCTGACCTGGGTAGGGATGTTTGCCCTGTCGGTCATTACCCGCGCGAATACCTGGCGTTACATGACGGATCCGGATGCTGCGACGATTCTTGTCAGGACGACGCGGGAGATGGGGCGATTGGCTGCCGCACTGGGCATTGAGTTGACAGATGCGTCAAACATGCCCGCTGCCGCGTTGTGTCTCGGTAGTGAGGCGGATGCGGTTGCGGAGGTTATAAAGCGCGGGCGCGTGTTTGAGGCGAACTCGCCAGAGCATCGGATGTCATCGCTGCAGGACCTGCTGGCTGGGCGGCCGCTGGAGGTGCATGAGACGTTGGGGTATGCGGTCCGCAAGGGCGCGGAGGTGGGTGTACCCATGCCGCTGTTAGATGGATTTTACCGGGTGATTGCTACTGCGGAGCGGATCCGGGAGGCAACTCAGGGACCACTTTGACAAGGGCTGTCGCCGAGGCTGGCATCGGCTCGATGTCGGCATTGGCCTGCGCCTGGGATCCGCTTCGGCGGGTTGGCCTGGACCGGGTTGGCCTTCGGCGGGGGTAGCTGCGGCGCGATGAGGCTCGCGGTGCCGTTCCGCCTACTGTTGGGATTGGGTTTGCGGCTGCGACGGAGCCGGCGGGGGTTGCGCGGGCTTGGTTTGAGCCGGTGCGGCAGGTTTGAACCAGCGGGCGTCGGAGACTTTTTTGCCGCGGCGCCAGACTGTGTCGATGTTGTCTATGGCGGAGATGTCCTTGGAGGGGTCACCGTCGACCAGCAGCAGGTCGGCGAGCATGCCTGGGGCGATGACGCCGCGGTCGTCCAAATGAAGCAGCGCTGCTGCGTTCTTGGTGGCTGTTTGGATGGCTTGTACCGGGGTCAGCCCGGAGTCCGTCAGGAGCTTCAGTTCGCGGTGCTCAGCGAAGCCGGCGATGCGCAATGGCGTCGCCCCGGAGTCGGTTCCGAAGCCAACGTTGACACCCGCGTCGAACAGGGTCTTCACATTCTTCATGTTGGTTGCGACGGCCTGCTTCTGGGCGGCCAGGGCCTTGGCGTCGTTGAGCGTTTTGGCGCGCCAGGCCGGATCATTCAACTGCTTTGCCAGCGAAGGCTGAAGCGCGCGGCGCAGGAAGGGTTGCTGTAGCCATTCTGGATGCTCGGCGAAGATGTAGAACGACTCGTCGAGGTCGAGGGTTGGGATGTACCACGCGCCGCGGCCCTTGATTGACTTAACAAACTCCGGGTCCACAGCGGTATCACGCACGCCATGCGCGAGGATGTCGACGCTATCACCCACCAGAGATTTGGCGTCCTCGAGGTAGAAGACGTGCGCAGCGACGCGCAGGCCGTTCACATGTGCCTCGTCAATGATGGCTTTGTAGACCTCGGGGTTCATTTTAGCGGGCATTGTGTGCCGCGCGTCGTCCACCCAGATCTTGATGAGATCGGGATGACGCTGCGCGGTTTCGCGTACTTGGGAGCGCGCTTCCTCAGGTGTCGTCGGCCTATACACCTGTGTATCGAGGAGACCCATGGATACGGGTGGGACGCTTTTGACGGTGCCGAACCCTCGGTCGGCACCGAATATGTCGGCGGTGCGTGTTGCGCCGCTATGGGCTTGAGGTTGGAGCTGGTAAAAGGGCTTGAGGTTGAGGCCCAGGGACGTGACGGTCGTTACGCCATAGGCGGTGTACTGCCGCAACTGGCGCAGGATGTTGGCGCGGGTCACGTTGTTGCCCGACCCGGTCGTTCCCTTGGTGAGGCCCAGGTGTGAGTGGTCTGAGATGAGACCCGGTAAGACGGTCTTGTCGGTGCCTTGCAAAATGGTGGTGTTGGGCGGGAGCTTTTTGGCGTCGATCGGCTGCGCTTCGACGGCGACGATTTTCGAGCCGGTGATGAGCACGTCAGCGTGCTCCAGAGGTTGCCCACCGTTTCCATCGATCACGCGCACATCACGCAGCAGTGTGGACCGCGAATGAGCCGCCTGCGCCACCGTGCTAATGGCGAAGAGCAGGAGTGCGAGGATTCGGATGTGCATGGGGAGGCTCGTGAGTGTGTTCGCGATGCTAGCATGCGCGGCTTAATTGAAGGCATGCCCTGGGTGAATGACCCCTGTGAATGAATCTTTAGGCTCGAGCGATTCCGTGCGTTCGCTGCGGCAGGCATTGGGTGACGCTCTATACAGCGCGGGTGATCGGTTGGCCGAGAGCGGGGGTGTGCTCGAGGTGCGCGTGCTGCAGGGTGGGCAGATTGTCACCGGGATCGTGGGCGGTGACTCGGCCTCAGCCTCCTCCCCAGAGAGCTCCAAAAGCACTTCGAAATATCGCGTTTATATCCGGGGGGCGCAGCGGGAGTGTAGTTGCGGGGCGCGTGGGGTTTGTGTGCATGTCGCTGCTGTGTCGATTGTGGCGGCTCGGACGAGCGGTGGTACGCCGGCGCGGGGCTCCGTCGCCGGAGTGAGGGCGGCTCCGGGGTTGGCGGGGACGGGGGCCGCATTGGCAGCGCAGGTTGGAGCGGCCCAGGTTGGGCCGGCGCAGCAGCTTTGTTATTTGCTCGAGGTTGCGGGCGAGGCACTCCGTGGGATTCGGGTTTCTGTGTGGGTTGCGCAGAGGGGCACGGGTGTTGGATCGATTGTGCCGGGGAGCGCTTGTGCGTTCGCGCTGCGCAGGGCATCGATTGCCAGTGCGTTTGAGTTTCCGCGGTACGTTGATCAGGTGGATCGGGAGATTTTGCCGGTGTTGCCTGAGGGGGCGCTGGGGGCTTCGGAATTGTTGATGCGTATTGTGTCTACCGGACGGGCGTTTTTGGGGGCGCTGGGTGGTACGCCGTTACGAGCCGGGGCTGCGCGCGGCATTACGTTGGTGTGGAAGACGTTGGCGAGTGGGGACCAGGTTTTGGAGTGGGATGGGGAGCAGGAGGTTTTGTTCGGGGTGGAGCCGCCTGCGTATGTTGATGCGCCTGCCGGGATGGTTGGGGGCGTTGAATTGCCGTGCGGCGTGGAGCTTGCGCGAGAGATGGCGCGGCTGGGGGCAGTGGGGCCGGAGTTGGTTGGCGAGGTGAATGCGCAGATTGAGCGCGCCTGTGGTGGCGGCGCTGCGCAAGGTAACGTGAGCACCATCGCCGGCGCGGTACAGGCCTCTCTGGCCGACCCCATTGGGATGCTGGGCGGCCCCGGGGGTGAAGCGGCTGGGGCTGACCGAGTCGGGATGTCGGGCGGCACTGGGGATGGAGCAGCGAGGGCTGACCGCATGCGACTCGCGGCCAACGACTTTCCGCGGCTGCGGGAGTTTGCACCGGTTGTTGAATCACTGCGGTCGGTTGCGCCGCGGGTGGTGTTGGGGGCCGGGGAGCAGGCAGTTGTTTATTTCGTTTACAACGACACGCCTGTGGATAGCCGCCGTCTGCGGGACGGCGACGGGACCGTGCGATTTGTGGCTGACGCCGTGCTGTACGAGATTCCGCGTGATCTAGCGGCGGAGGCGTCGTTCAGGTCGCAACTCGGCGAATTGCCTGGCGGGCGGATGCCGTGGCTCGAATTCATGATGAACCGTGTGCCAGCGCTGAAAGAGCTGAGTTGGAGCGTCGACGTTGAGGCTGGATTTCCTTATCGAATCGTGACCGCGAGTCAGTGGTACGGCGACCTTGGAGCCGACCAACGCCAGGCTGCGTGGTTCAACTTGCGATTGGGCGTAATGGTGGATGGGCAACCGGTCAATCTGCTGCCTGCCCTCACCCGCTACTTGAAATCCTCGTTGGAGGGTGACGCTGACGCGGATGGCTGTCGTGTTGGGGATCACTGGCTGGTACGGCTTGCCGACGGGCGGTATCTGCCGATTGAGATCGAGCGCATTCAGCGGATCGCGAATACGTTGATTGAGCTTCTGGAACAGGATAGCTCGGAGACCGTGTCCCTGCCTCGCAGCCAGGGCGGCCGACTGGCTGCGTTGGGATTGCAATCGCTGACATCGCAGGACATCACGCTGACGGAGATGGTTGAGAATCTCCGCAGTTTTTCCGGTATTCAGGCGCTGCAGGCGCCACCCGCTTTCAATGGGACATTGCGCCACTATCAGCAGGAGGGACTGGGCTGGCTGCAGTTTCTCAGCAAATTCCGCCTGGGCGGCGTCCTTGCCGACGACATGGGTCTCGGGAAGACGGTTCAGACGATCGCCCACATTGCGCTCGAGATCGAGAACGGCCGGTTGAAAAAACCGGTGTTGATTGTTGCACCGGTCAGTGCGCTGGGGAACTGGAAGCAGGAACTGACCCGCTTCGCACCCAACCTCAGCGTATTCGTATGGCACGGCGCTCAACGCCGCAAGTCCACGGCCCGACTCAAGGACATGCAGGTCGTCATCACCGCCTACCCGCTGCTGTTGATTGACAGCGAGATCTGGATGGCGCGGGAATTCGGCCTGGTGATTCTCGATGAAGCACAGATGATCAAGAACCCCACGTCCAAGGTGTCGCAAATGGCTCGGGCGCTTCGCGCCGAATCGCGTCTGTGCCTGAGCGGCACACCGGTTGAGAATCATCTCGGCGAGCTGTGGTCGCTGTTTGATTTTCTACAGCCGGGACTGCTGGGAGATGAGCGGCACTTCCAGCGGCTGTATCGCACTCCCATAGAAAAGAACGGCGACCGTGCGCGTGCCGCCTCGCTGAGTGCGCGTATTGCGCCCTTCCTGCTCCGGCGGACGAAAGATGCCGTTGCGAAGGAACTGCCACCGAAGGTGGAGATTGTCGAGTCGATTACGCTCGATGAAAAGCAACGCGACTTCTACGATGGAGTGCGGTTGGCCATGCACCAACGGATCCTGGAGGTGGTACGCGAGCAGGGGTTGGCGCGGAGCCAGATCACTATTCTCGATGCGCTGCTGAAGCTGCGGCAGGTGTGCTGTGATCCTCGGCTGGTCAACGCCGAGGAGGCCGTGCCGTCGGCAAAGCTGGAATGGTTGTCGACGGTATTGCCGGAACTGATTTCGGAGGGACGCAGGATATTGTTGTTCTCGCAGTTTACCTCGATGCTGCGGTTGATTGAGGCGCTGGTTACGTCGCTCGGCATCCCGTATTGCCAGTTGACCGGGGAAACCAAGGATCGCACGGCGGTTGTGCAGCGATTCCAGTCGGGAGAGATTCCGCTGTTTCTCATCAGCCTGAAAGCCGGCGGTACGGCGCTCAATCTGACCGCCGCGGATACGGTCATTCATTATGATCCCTGGTGGAACCCGGCCGTGGAAGCACAGGCGACGGATCGGGCGCATCGCATAGGACAGACGAAATCAGTGTTTGTGTACAAACTCATTGCCCAGGACACGGTGGAAGAACGGATGCTGCAGTTGCAAGCCGATAAACGTGTGCTCGCGGAGCACCTGTATACCCAGAAGAGCGCGTCCCCGACTGCGCTCAACGTGGCAGACCTCGAAATGTTGTTGGCGCCGTGATGGGGATCGAGACTGAGCTGCAGGCGCAGGTGGATGCGCAGTTGATGGAGCAAGGGGCATTTGCGCCTCTGGATCTGCTTTTCAACTCGGGCCGGTTGTTCTACAGCGACTACGAAGCGTGGCGGCGTCGCGAGATAGAGGTGCTGGACGAGGTATTGATGGGTGATCGCGCCAACATTGTGGCGGAGATGGAGCGGGCTGTTGCCTATGCGCGCAGCATAGGGTTGGTGGAGCAGCCGCAGGAGTTTTCGGCGTGGGGAGCCGGAGGTGCTTCCGGTCCGGCGCTGCGTGTCAGCAGTGACGCGAAGTTGCACAAGCTCGTGGGGACTCGCTATCTGCCTGCACAGGATGCACCGCAGATGGATTTGTTTTTTGACAATCCGGTGGTGGCGCTGACGAACGGGATTGCGCGGTCGCTGTCTGCGCGGAATGCCATTGAAAGTCAGCGGCAGCTCGATCGGCTGTATGTGCAGGCGCCCAATCATTCTGATCTGGCTGCGTTCGATCAGCTCGTTCGGGGCCTCGATGATTTGAGCCGGCCGGTGGACGATCCGGCGGGGCGGTTGGAGTTTCTCACTGCCATTGGACCGACTGCACGGCATCTGCTGGGATCAGGGTCGCGGGACTATTTGTCGCCGTTGTGGCGGCATCTGGCTGACTCACTCAATGGACGCCCCTACTCTCCTGATGAGCCTGATTTGCATCGTAGTTTTGCGTTGAGTCAGGCGCAGGATTGGACCGGGGTGAGTGAAAGTGTGGTCGCGGAGAGTGAGTGGTGGCTGCATGCGCCTTTGTGTTTGCGGCTCACGGATAGCTCGTTTCGGCGGCGGCGGCGTGTTGAGGCGCTGACTGCGTGGTGTCATTTGTGTTGGCTGGCACCTGCCGAGGCGGCGGCAGGCGTGGCACGGCTTCGGCAGCCGGACTTGAGTGGGCTGTGGCAGGCGTTCAATGAATGTGATGAGGAAGAAGGGCTCGACGCTGGAGAGTTTCCGGCGTGGCTGCTGCTGCATGAGCCGGGGCTGGCCCGGCAGTTGAGCGTGGATTTGCCGCGTGGCGACTCGGCTGGGGAGGAGAACTATCGGTGTGTGCACCGGTGGATTCATGCGCACCGGGCGCATCGGCAGGATGAGGAGATGGCTTTGCGCAAGCAGTTGCAGCAGAGCCAGCCGGTGCTGTTTGGGGTGTTGAAGCGGAGTGTTGCGAAGGGGTAGGGCCAACCGGGCCAGGCGCGGCTGGGGCCAGGCGCCGCCGGGGTGAGTGTGTTGGTTCGCCGGGGATACGGCGTCTTGGGCGGTGGTTGCCGGGGCGCCGCGTCGACGCCCCGGCACTCCTGCTTACTTCGCCGGTTTGCGGAATTTCAGGGTGTAGCGGTCGGATTCGCCGATGGCTACGTACTTGGCTTTGTCCTTGTCGCCCAATGCCAATGTGGGCGGCAGGGTCCAGACACCCTCGGAGTATTCCTTGGTGTCCTTGGAGTTGGCGTTGATTTCGGAGGCGCCGACGAATTCGAAGCCGGCTTTCTTGGCCAACTCAATCGTGTAGTCCTGGCGGACATACCCTGACTTGGCCGCGGGGTCCTGGGGCTTCGTGTCGAGGCCGCGGTGATCCTCGATGCCGAGGATTCCACCCGGCTTCAACGCGGTGTAGAAGCCCTTCAACGCCTCCTGCGCATAACCACCATCCATCCAGTTGTGCAGGTTGCGGAAAGTAACAATCAGGTCCACCGAGTTGGGCGGCGCCACGTCGTAGTGGCCCTTGCCCAGGCCCGTGATCTTGAGAGTTCCGATGTGGTCCTTCTGCGCTTCCATCTTTGTGCGCCAGGCTGCGGTGCCTTTGTCCTCTTCCGCACTTTCACCACGCACCGGCACAGCGGCAATGAGCTGGCCGGAAGTCTTGAGATAGGGTCCCAGGATCTCGGTCCAGTAACCACCACCCGGCCAAACCTCGACAACGGTCATCTTGGGAGTGAGACCAAAGAAGGTGAGCTCTTCAGCCGGATGGCGCGCGGGATCGCGTGCAACAAATTTCGGGGTGCGCGCGGGATCGGCGACTGCCTTGGCGAGTGCCGGATCAGGCGCTTTCTGGGCGTCCGCCGCGCCAGCAACACCGCCGGCGAGCAGACAGAGTGAGACGAACAGAGCGGATTTTGCGGCGAGCTGAATTTTCATTGCAGGACCCCTTGGTTAGGGCGCAGAGCTTATCAGGTAGCGGGTGTACCAAGCAGCCATGCGCTCGACGCGATCCTTCAAAAAGCTCGGCCGGGTGAGTGTGTGATACTGACCCGGATAGACGACGAGCTGAGTGGGAACGCCGAGCGTATGCAACGCAAGATACATCTGCTCACCGCCGACGATCGGGACGTTGAAATCCTTATCGCCCCCCATGAACAACGTCGGTGTACGAATCCGGTCCGCATGTAACAGCGGATAGGCGAGCTTGATGTACACATCGGGGTTGCGCCAGGGATCGCCCAGCTCCTTGTTGTATTGCATGTAGTACTGATCCGCGCCGTACAGACCCAGCGGATTGGCCGTTCCCGCGCCACTGACGGCCGCGGCGAAGCGGGTATTCGAGCCGATTGTGTAGTCGGTCAGCATGCCGCCGTAGCTCCAGCCGCCAATACCCAGCTTGGCCGGATCGGCAATTCCCTGCTGAATCAAGGCATCAACACCGGCCATGAGATCTTCGACTTCCTTGTGACCCCAGTCGGCCGCAATGGCTCGGGAGAATGCGTCTCCCTTGCCGCTGCTGCCGCGATAGTTCACGCCCAACACCACGAAGCCGCTGGCAGCCAACATCTGGCGCTTGAACTGGTAGCCGTCGTACGCGAACGAGTGCTCGTCCTGCAGGTTGGGGCCGCCGTGGATGTACAGGATGGTTGGGTACTTCCGGCCGGGCTCAAAGTTGGGCGGTTCAACCACCAGCCCATGGATGGGAGTTCCATCAGCGCTCTTGAACTGCAGGTCATGCACTACGCCGATTTTCAGTTGCGCGACGAAGGCATCGGTGTGTTTGGTGATCTTGCGCAGGTGGTCGCCCTCGAGGGCGTAGACCTCTGTGGGCGAAGTGTCGTTCGAAGAGAGGACGGCGATGTGGCCGGCTGCCGAGACCAGGTTCGACACAATGGCGAGACCCTGGCTCAACTTTTTGATCGCGTGGGTTCGCGTGTTGAGGGTGATCGGGTAGGCGGTGGTGTCGTCGTCTATTGTTGCGGTGATCTCGGTCGAGTCTTTGTTGAAGACATAGGAGGTAACCGCGCGGTCGAGAGAGTCGGTAACGACTTGGGGCGTCGCGCCGGCGGCGACGTTAGTGATGGCGAGGCGGTCCTGGCCGTATTGGCCGTATTTGGGTTCGACGCCTTGCAGGAAGGCCAGGGTCTTGCCGTCGGGGCTCCATGTCAGCTTTTGCTGATTGGGGGCGTAGATGCGGAGGAGCTTGGTGGGGTGGGCTGACGGTGTTGGTCGGGGCGCAGCAGTTGCCACTGCGCCGCGTGGGGGCGGAGTTGGTAGGACAGGAGTGACTGCAGAGGGGCCGGCTGTTGGTGACTGGGAATACGATGGCGGTATCGGCGGCGCGGGGTAGGCCGGGCGTGGCGCGGGCGCGGAGGTGGTTTGGGCCGCACCGGCGGTGGCCTGGCCCGCACCGGCGTTGGTCTGGGCCGCACCGGCGTTGGTCTGGGCCGCACCGGCGTTGGCCTGGCCCGCACCGGCGGTGGCCTGGGCCGTGCCGGCGGTGGCCTGGGCCGTGCCGGCGTTGGCCTGGCCCGCACCGGCGGTGGCCTGGGCCGTGCCGGCGGTGGCCTGGGCCGTGCCTGCGGTGGGTTGGGTTATACCGGCACGCGTTGGGCCTGCCGATGTTCGGATGTCCATCAGCTCAATGTCGGTCATGCCGTCGGCATCCATGTCCTTTTCACGGCTCTGGACGAAGGCGATGCGGCGGCTGTCGGGCGACCACGCCGGCAGGTCTTCGTTGAATTCGGGGGCGTTGGTCAGGGGCTGGATGGCCTTGGTGTCAACGTCAACGAGATACAAGTGTCGGTTGTGACCGGTGCCCAGGTACCCGTCCTTGTCCTGTTTGAAATGCAGGGAATCGATGACGATGGGCTTGGGAGGCGTGTCTGCCTTCGATGCTGAATCAGCGGGAGGAGACGCTGCCTTGTCGGGGACTGTGCCATTGGCTTGTGGAGACTCTGTCGTTGCGCCGACGGCTGGCGCAGCCTTGGGCGCGCCCTGCTCCATCACCAATACGATCCGCTTGCTGTCGGGCGACCACTCGTAGCTTTGGATATCGTCGGTAACGCTGGTCAGCGCCCTCGCCTCACCACCGCGGCGATCGAACAGCATGACCTGACTTTTGTCGGTGCCTGCAGGAGTGTTGAGGTACGAGAGGTAGCGGCCGTCGCGGCTCCAGCGAGGTGAGCTGATTTCGTGCCCGGCATTGGTGAGTTGAACCTGCTGCGAGCCGTCCCAGCTCGTCATCCAGATCGTGCTGCGACTCTCATCGGCCTCGCGATCATTGCCACTCACGACATAGGCGACCCACTTGCCGTCAGGCGAGATCTGGGGGTCGCTAACAAGCTGCAGATTGTAGAAGTCGTCGGCCGTCAGCGGGCGGTGGGACGGAGCTGTGTCCGCGGCTCGAACGGGATTCTGGAGGAGAAGGGACAGCGCAATCAGGGTGATCGGCTTCTTCATTCTGGGGCACCTTGCGCGATGGTTGTTCAGCGTGCTGATTATGCACTGACACTGAACCCAAAGGCGCGGCCGCCGACACCTGTTCGCTTTCGGTCAGCTCATAGCCGGTCGTCACTGTCAACAGAACGGACAGGAGCAATCCAATCGCTACAAACCAATCGATTTTACCGTTCCCAGACAAGGGCTACCCTCCCGTCCAATAGATCGGAAGGAAAGCAGCGAAGCAGACATGAAGCGCGCACATGTAGGAACCAGACGCCGGTGGCCGGCGTCTTATTCCCACTAGCGCTGCAGGTTATTCAGATCAACTCCGTATCGCGCGGCGTTTCGGACCGAATACTCCTGGCGGGTGCGTACTTTGTGGCCGGCGAGGGTGTCGGTGAGGATGTCGAGGAAGGTGTGCCAGCCCATAGCGTTCTGTTTCTCGAAGCGCTCGAGAACCGGGAGGTGATTGAGGACCAACAGTACGTTGTCGCCCTTTGGCTCGAGTGTCAGCGTCAAATAGGACTCGGGATAGGCTGACACAGCGTCGGGTGGATCGGAGGGGCCGAAGACGTTCCACGTATAAGTTAATTGCTTCGGTGGGTGCCATTGGGTGACGGTTCCACGGATGTGGCCATCCAGCAGGCGCACTGCGCCGCCTTGGCGAGGCTCGATACTGCTTTTATCGCCGAACCAGGCGGCCAGGAGCTGCGTGTTGGTCAGGTGTTCCCATACACGCTCAATGGGACCGGGTAGGAGGCGCTCCATGCGAACGCCGGGGTTTTGGAGGAAAGTGACCTTCTCGTTTTTGGGCTGGTCGAGATAACGCAGGCGATACCCGGCGTCGAGATCCTTTTCGTCGGCATATTCAACGAACTGTCCGTCAGAACCCAACGGAATAGCATTGAGAAAGGCATGCCAGCCACCCGCGAAGCCGATGATCTCGTTCAACACACATTCCGGCGGGAAGGTATGTGAGAGTTTCAGACGGCAGCCGGCATCTGCGGGAACCACTTCCCAGCGGACGCTGGAAGCGGGCATGCCGTAGTTTTCCTTCCAGGTGTATTCGAGCAGCTTGCCGGGATCCAGGGCCGTGATGGTGCCCGTCATGACCACGGTCATCTTGCGGAAACGGATGATGTAGGCGCCACCGACGCGCAGGTCCAACTCAACATCGCCCAACCAGTTGACCAGGATCTTCGGTTCGGTCAGTGCCGACCAGACCTGCGCGGCCGGCCGGTCGATGGAGCGATCGAAGGCCACAACATAACCGCCGGCGGCAATTTTCTGCACTGAGCCGTCGAGTGAGATCATTTTCGAAGCTCCTGTTCCAGGGCATCGAGCTTCGTGGACCAGAAGCTGCGGATGCGATTGATCCAGTGGGCTAGCTCGTCGAAGCCCTCGGCGTCGAGCTCGTAAAAGCGCTTTTGCGCTCGAGCGCGGACACGGACTAGCTTCGCGTCCCGCAGGGTCTTCAGGTGCTGGGAGATCGCGGGCGCGCTGATGTCGAAACGACGTGCGATTTCGCCGGAAGACAGGGCGCCCGTGGCTAGCATCTCAACGATGCGTTGGCGGGTAGGGTCGGCGAGGACACTCAGGGAGCGCATGTTCTTATGCTGAATCCATCACTTAATTAAGTCAATAGGCAAATACAGCATATGGCGAACTGCACGATCACAGGACCTATTCCGAACTCACGACAGCAGCAATTCGAGATCTTCCCTCGCCAGGTTGCGAATCAGTCCCTCGTTTGCTCCCACGATAGCGTCGGCCAGATCGCGCTTGGTGTTCTGCAGCTCCACGACTTTCTCCTCTACAGTACCGCGGGCGATCAGCCGGTAGGCAAACACCTGGTTGGTTTGTCCAATGCGATGAGCGCGGTCGATAGCCTGCGCTTCAACCGCCGGATTCCACCAGGGGTCGAGCAGAAAGACGTATTGAGCGGCCGTGAGGTTGAGGCCTACCCCACCGGCCTTGAGACTGATCAGGAAGAGCTTGCAGTCCGGATCCGTTTGAAAGCGCTCGACGCACGCCTGACGATCACGCGTCTTGCCGTCGAGATATTCGTAGGCGACCCCTTCTTGATCCAGGCGTTGCCGGACAATGGCCAGCATGCCTGTGAATTGCGAGAATACCAGCGTCTTGTGTCCTTCCTCGATCGTCTCCAACACCCGAGGCAGCAACACATCGAGCTTGGCGGAGGACTCAGCGACACGTCCCTTGTCGAGCAGCGCCGGGTGGATCGCCGCCTGGCGCAGACGCAACAGCGCTTCCAGAATCTGAATCTTCGACCGTTTGATACCGTCAGTCGCGACTCGCTCCAACAGCGTTGCGCGATAATGATCTCGCAACTGGTCATAGAGCCTGCGTTGTCGCGTATCCAGCTCGCAGTGGATCGTTTGCTCAATCTTGGTGGGCAACTCCGGCGCGACTTGTGATTTGGTGCGACGCAAAATGAACGGGCGCAGCGCGCGGGACAACAACTTGCGTGTGTCTTCATCAGGATTGTGCGCAACGCCGGAGGCCATCTTGAAGACCGAAGCAGCACCCAACATTCCGGGATTCAGGAATTCGAATAAGCTCCACAACTCGCCCAGATGATTTTCGATCGGCGTCCCGCTCAATGCGAGACGATAATCTCCTTGCAGCAACCGCACGCATTTGGACGACAGCGACTCGGCGTTCTTGATGGCCTGCGCTTCGTCGAGAATGACGTAGTCAAATCTGACATCCTTGAAATCCGTCGTATCCATGCGCAAGGTGCCATACGTGGTAAGCACCAGATCATATTCTTCGAAGTGCCCCCACCCTTTCACTCGTGAGCTGCCGGTGTGATCCAGCACACGCAGGCGCGGCGCGAAACGCGCGGCTTCTTGTTTCCAATTAAACAGCAGTGACTTCGGGACAACCGCCAGCGAAGGTCCTACCTGGGGCGGCGATGCGAGCACTCGAATTTCGCGCCGTCCTTCCAACAGCGCAAGGACCTGCACCGTCTTACCGAGTCCCATGTCGTCGGCGAGGCAGCCCCCAAAACCAAACCGCCGCAGAAACTCGAACCACGCCAGCGCGTCCCTCTGATAAGAGCGCAACACACCCTTGAACCCGGCCGGCACATCTACGGACCCGATGCCGCAGAAGCCGCGCAACTCATCCCGAAGTTGCAAAAAAAGAGCATCGCAGCGTGCCTCAGGTCGGCTCGACAGCAATATGTCGAGGACTCCCACCTGGTTGCGGCGAAATCGCAAGTGGTCGCCCTGCACCTTACCCAGTTCTGCCAGAAGGCCGTATTGCTTCAGCCATTCCTGAGGCAACACCCCGAAGCTGCCATCTCCGAGCCGCACCGTATTCTCGCCGCGCCGCAGGGCTTCGAGAAGCTCCGGAAGCTTCGCGACCGTACCACCAAACTCCATGACGCCCTGCAGCTCGAACCAATCAACGCCTGAGCTCACCTGCATCTCGAACTTGCCGGACGAGCGATAGAGCTTGCCCTCGGCTTCAACATACCAGCCCGCGGCGATGAGCTCGCGCACAACATCCGGCAGGGCGCGGGCGGCGACCACCAATCGAGGTGATTCGCGGTCCGTGTATGGGGAGGCTACCCAATGGCAGCCGAGTGTCAGCAGACGCTCTACTGCAGCCGCCTCCGCTGCGGAATCCCGCAACAGTATTCGACGCTCAGCCTGTTGGATCGTGCCTCTATCCGGCTGACCATAGGCCATGACAGTGCCGTTGTAGTCAAAGCTCAGTTCGCCTCGCAGCTGGTCTCGAAATGGACCCGTCGTTCTCTCCGTTTTAACGGCGAACCGGGGCCGTGGGGCGAGAACGACCTGCTCGTAGCGCAACTCCTGCGGGAGATCGAGCGGCGGCAACCGAGGCTGGCGCAGCAGCTCGGTCAACAATTCCTCTGAGTGCTCGACAGGAATTCGCAGCGGACCGTGAGCCCGCAGAAGTGCAATCCAATTGAACGCACCATGATGCTCATACGACGCGGCGTACTCCCGCGTGAAAAACATTCCTGCCGCAAACAACACGAGCGGACTGGTCAGATCCATCCGCTCCTCACCCCGCGCCAGGGCACCGGTCAACTCGTAGTACTCACCCTGTTGGGAGCGACGCACCTCCAACCGCAACTCCCATGCCTTCCCTTCCTGCCACTTCAAAGGCTGGCTGAGTTCTGCATTCTCGCGCTGCGTGGATGCGCTCAGGTAGCAGCGCCCGGTTCGACAGAGTACGGGCATGATCGACCGCGGTTGAGGATCGACCAGACGATAACGATAGGGGAGTGTCTCTCCGTCCGCGAGAGAAGGAGGGTAGTGTTGGTAGGCGGGCCCGTGCACCGGGACCGCGCCTGTCAGAAAGGACAGGATATGCCGATCGTCAGCACCGGGAATCTGCTGCAGCCATTCGCGTCGCAGATGGCGCGGTTTCGGTTTCCCCCAACCGCCATCCAGCTTGAGATCGCGGCATAGGATTTCGAGGGACACGCCGCCATCGACCCGCGCGTTCTCGACGTCAACTACGTAAAGCAATTCACGTGTCGATGGCCAAACCTCGAGAGTGGCGGGGTAGGCTTGCGGCTTGGGATGAAGCTGAGCGATCCGCTCCCGCCAGCTCAGATTCTTGGGTTTCACCGGGGGCGGCGATTGCGTCCGGGGTCTGACAGCGGGTGCAGGAACGGTGAACGCGGACGGCCGTGGCATGTCCTCCAATTCGCACTGTCCCTCGACATCATGGTCGCAGGAGCCATCGTCAGAACCAGCATCCTCAATATCGCTCGGCACCAGCAGAAAATTCTCGCCTTGAAACAGGCGCTGCTCATCAGCCATCAACATAACAGCCCAAATGTGCTTGCAGAAGTCGGTTTCGAAATAAGGGCAACTGCAGGATGCGAGAATCTCGTCGCCTTCGCGCCGCAGCGTTACGAGATAGGGGCTGGACCCCAGGACGGTCGCCACAATTTGGGATGTGGAGCGGGATCCGATCCGCACGCGACCGCGCCGAAAATACTCGGTGCCGCGATGCTGGATGGGGCTGTCAAAGTCGGCCGCGAATTGCGCCGTCAGCGGCCTCATGAGCTACCTTCTTAGACTGGTCGTAGGAGAAGACACCAGCCACGCGCTTCACGTCAATGGCCTTTATGCGCGCCCGCGGCGCCAATCAGTGGTGCGAAAAAATTTTCCGGTGAAGGCCAAGCGACTAATCTGAAAGGGAAAATAGCCCATCGGCGCACTGCCTTAGACTACTGTACGTCTGTACAGAGCCACCAGCCTCTCCTACGCTCGTTTCATGACGGCTGAATCACTCCAGGCTCTACTCCACAGCTCTCCGCACGTTTGGCGCGGGGGAGAAATTGCGCGCGTTGACGCCCGAAGCAGTGGCTACGCGGCTTTGGACGTGCGGTTGCCCGGCGGTGGTTGGCCTATTGGTGCGCTGGTTGAGATTGCACCCAAAACCGATGGGTGCGGAGAACTGAGATTGACGGTCCCTGCCCTGAAATCGTGGTGCCAGGACGGCAGAAGCGTAGCTTTCGTGCGCCCCCCGCATGTGCCTTACGCGCCCGCTCTCGCGCGATGCGGCATGGCATTGAGCTCACTGTTGTGGGTCGCTGCTGACAGCGATGAAGACGGCCGGTGGGCCGCCGAACAACTCCTGCGCGATGGTGCGGCTGCGGTGTTGCTTTGGAGTGCGGCTCGAGAGGACCGTGCTTTGCGGCGATTACAACTCGCTGCTGAAACCGGTAAGGCGTGTGCGTTCCTGTACAGACCGCCTTCGGCGTTGAATCACTCCTCGCCCGCTGCCGTACGAATTGCTCTATCCGCCGCCAGCGATGGCGCCGGCATGACTCTCGACCTCGTGAAAGTGCGCGGCGGCCAGCCTGGCAAGTTGGTTCTGCCACTCAACCGGCCGGCAACGTGAGAAGACACCATCATGTTGTGGGTAAGTGTGCATTTGCCCCATTTGGCGATGGAGCTGCGACAGCCGGAGCAACCGGGAGCGCTCGTGGTTACGGACGGCTCCGGCGCTCGTCGCCGCGTAGTTGCGTGCAACGCAACCGCCCTCGGAGCAGGAATCGCCATCGGCATGGATGCTCCTTCGGCAATGATGCGAGAGCCGGAGCTGCGCATGCTCGATCGATCAAAGGCAAATGAGCGGCGCGCAACACTCGCCCTCGCCTCGTGGGCTCACCAATTCACCAGCGACGTCTGCCTGGATGTCACACGCTGGATGGTGTGGCTGGAGATAGGCTCCAGTCTCAGATACTTCAACAGCCTTACAGCCCTCTACAAGCAGATCTCGGATGGCATCGAGCGGCTGGGTTACACCACATCGATTGGCATCGCGCCGACAATCGAAGCGGCGGCCCTACTGACAAAACATCCCGACGTACTCCCCATCCTCAACAAGTCGGAAATTCGTGGGGCCGTGGGCCTTCTACCGATCACCGGGCTGGAAATCGGCGCCAAGGCGATCGACCAACTTCACACCACCGGCCTGAGGACCATCGAGGAGTTGCTCGACGTCCCATCTGACGCCCTTGCCCGGCGGTTTGGTGAGGGGCTGCCTCATTATCTGCAGCGGCTGCTGGGAGAGCAGGCTGATGTGAGGCGGCGGCATCGTGCGCCGGCTATCTATCGGCGGCGGTTTGATTTTATGGAGGGAGTCGAGTCTGTTGACGGGCTTTTGTTTCCGTTGCGGCGTGTTCTGCAGGAATTTGCAGGCTATCTTCGCGGACGGGATGTGGCTGTCCAGCATCTTGCAGTGACGCTGCTGCACAGGGAAGGCGCGGAAACAGTATTGCGGCTGGCGACCAGTGCACCTCAACGGAGTGCGTCTCATCTGTTTGCGCTACTCAGAGAGAAGTTGGAACGCACAGCTATTCCCGACCCGGTCATGGCGATTCAACTGAGCGCGGGCGAGTTTGTCGAGCCTCGGATTACGCAGGGTGATTTCTTCGACGATCCGCACAGGGAAAACGACAACTGGTCTGCCCTCCTGGACAAGCTGCGCGCCCGACTGGGAGCGGAGGCCATTCGGCGATTGGGACTGAGCGACGATCATCGCCCGGAAAAAGCCTGGTGCGTGCTGTCGGACGAGAAAGGCGCGGCGATTTCCGCTGACCTCCCGGATCGGCCACTGTGGTTCCTGAGTGAGCCGCAACAGCTTAACGACCTGCCGCAACTGCTCGGCACACCGGAGCGCATTGAGGCCGGATGGTGGACCGGGCAGGACTCCAGTCGCGATTACTACCTGGCGCGCACAGACGAAGGCGCACACTGGTGGTTGTTTCGCGATGCCGGCACCAACCGCTGGTATCTGCAAGGACTGTGGGCGTGAGTTGCCCGGGTGCACTACGCTGAGCTGCTGTGCCTGACCAACTTCAGCTTTCAACTGGGAGCTTCGCATCCGCGCGAGTTGGTTGAGAGAGCCAAGGAGCTCGGATATGCGGCGCTCGCGATTGCGGATGAGTGCTCCCTCGCGGGCGTAGTCAGGGCGCATGAGGCAGCCGAAACAGCAGGTCTGCCACTCATCATCGGCAGCCAGTTCCGATTCGAGGAAGGGGATCGAGTTGCCCTCCTCGCTCCCACGCAGGATGCGTATTCGCAGATCTGCGAGTTGATCACGCGCGCACGCCGTGCAGCTCCCAAAGGCACCTACAGTATCGGTCGTGCGGACTTCGAATGCGGCGCGATCTCCGAGACGATCGCCCTATGGATTCCAGGTCGACAGATCACCCCCGAGACCGTGGAATGGTTTGCGCGTCTGCCTGCAGTCACGGCTCACCTGGCACATGCTCATCACCTCGAGCAGGACAGCGCCCAAAGGCTGGATGCGCTGTTGGCTTGCGGCCAGCAGTTTTCTTTGCCTGCTATAGCCGTAGGCGATGTCCATTATCACGTTCGGGATCGGCGACCGCTGCATGACGTGTTGACCGCCACTCGTCTGAAAACGACGGTCGACAAGATCGGGCGTCAGGGTTTCGCCAATGGCGAGCGCCACCTTCGACCATTGAGCACTCTAAGGAAGTTGTACCCGGCCGAGTTGCTGGCCGCCTCCGTGGAGATTGCGCAACGCTGCACTTTCTCCCTGAAGAACCTTCGCTATGAATATCCGGAGGAGCTGGTCCCGGCGGGCAAGACCGCCTCTGAGCATTTGCGGGACCTCACTGAGAAAGGGATAGGAAGACGCTGGCCGCAGGGGCCCTCTCCCGAGGTCCGTCAACAGATCGAAAAGGAGTTGGTGCTCATTCGGGAACTGCGGTTTGAGCACTATTTCCTGACTGTGGAGGAAATCGTGAGCTTCGCGAGAAGCAACGGCATTCTGTGCCAGGGGCGCGGCAGCGCTGCCAACTCCGCTGTTTGTTATGTGCTCGGTGTCACCGAAGTGGATCCGGCCCGGATGAATCTGCTGCTGGAACGCTTCATCTCCAAGGAGCGCCACGAGCCACCCGACATCGATATCGACTTTGAGCATCAGCGGCGCGAAGAGGTCATGCAGCACGTCTATGAAAAGTATGGACGGCACCGCGCCGCCCTCGCTGCGACTGTCATCACCTACCGGCGCCGCATGGCCATTCGTGATGTTGCCCGGGCACTGGGGTTTCCGTTGGATCTCGTGGATGCGCTGACCAAATCGCTGCAGTGGTTTGATGGCGCTGCGGAAGTCCCTGCCCAACTGATCAAGCTGGGGTTTAACCCGCAATCACGGATAGCGCAGCTGCTGATGAAACTGGTCGCGCAGATCGTGGGATTTCCGCGCCATCTGTCACAGCATGTGGGTGGCTTTGTGATGTCGCAGCAGCCGCTGTCAACTCTGGTTCCGGTTGAGAACGCGGCGATGCCTGATCGCACCATTATCCAATGGGACAAGAATGACCTGGACTCGTTGGGCTTGCTCAAAGTGGACTGCCTGGCCCTCGGCATGATGTCGGCTATCCGGCGGGCCCTGGAGTTGCAAGGGAAGTTTGAGGGGCGGATTTTCCGTATGCAGGACATTCCGCCCGAGGACCCCGCCACCTATGACATGTTGTGTAAGGCCGAATCGGTGGGGGTGTTTCAGGTTGAATCCCGGGCGCAGATGACGATGTTGCCACGGCTGAAACCGCGGTGTTATTTCGATCTGGTCATTGAAGTGGCCATCATTCGGCCGGGGCCCATTCAAGGTGGGATGGTGCATCCTTACCTGCGACGGCGACAGGGACTGGAGAAGGTAACTTACCCGAACGCGGCGTTGGAGAAGATTCTGGGGCCCACTCTGGGGGTGCCGTTGTTCCAGGAGCAGGTGATGGAGATCGCCATGGTGGCGGCTGGGTTTTCAGCCGGTGAAGCTGACAAGGTGCGGCGGTCGATGGCGGCCTGGCAACGCAAGGGAGGGTTGACGGACTATCGGGACAAGCTCATGGCGGGCATGCTCGAGAGGGGGTACAGCGCGCAATTTGCTGAGCAGATTTATAACCAGATTCTGGGGTTTGGGTCGTATGGGTTTCCGCAGAGTCACAGCGCTTCGTTTGCGCTGTTGGTTTACACGTCTGCTTGGTTGCGGCGGCATGCGCCGGCCGCTTTTGTCGCGGGGTTGCTCAATAGCTGGCCTATGGGGTTTTATGCGCCGGCGCAGTTGGTGAATGATGCGCGGCGCAATGGTGTTGTGTTTCGGTCCGCGGACGTGTTGAAAAGCGGTTGGGATTGCACGCTGGAGGCTGGTGCGGCTGGTGTGCCTGAAGTTCGCCTGGGGTTGCGAATGGTGTCCGGGTTAGCCGAGGCGCAGGGACAGGCGATCGTGGAGGCACGCCAGGCGTTGGGTGCAGGGGCTACGAGGTCGGACGCTGCGGCATCGGGGCCCAGGCAGTTCGCGGATATAGATGAGCTCGCGCATCGCGCCAAGTTGTCGCAGCGGGCTATGGAACTGTTGGCGCGGGCGGGAGCGCTTGCAACACTGGCCGGGCATCGGCGGTTGGCGCATTGGGGTGCAATCGGGGTTGAGCGGTTGCCGGGGGCGCTTGCTGGGGCATCAGCGCGCGAGCGGCCGATGGGGTTCGTGGCGCCCAGTGAAGGTGAGGATATTGTTGCGGACTATCGGGGGATGGGATTGACGCTGAGGCGGCACCCGTTGGCGCTCATTCGAGGGAAGCTCAGACGCCTGGGGGTCCATCGAGCTGCGGACTTGGCCAAACTCAACAGTGGGATCACCGTTCGAGTCGCCGGAATCGTGACGCACCGGCAACGCCCGGAGACAGCCTCGGGAGTCGTCTTCATGTCGCTGGAGGATGAGACAGGGATGACCAATCTCATTGTTTGGCCGAGGGTGCAGCAGACTCAGCGCGAGACTGTTTTCGGAGCCAGGCTGATGGTGGTACAGGGGGAGTTGCAGAGCGAGTTGGGCGTCATCCACGTCATTGCCGCCAAACTGCGCGACTACTCGCATTGGCTGGGGCGAGTCCAGGTGGGGTCGCGAGATTTTCGCTGACGCGAGGGGCGCGCCGCGCCACGTGGCGACCGGCGCGGGCGGGCGAATCCAGGGTGCAGCGAGCCTACGCAAGCGGTCTACGGTTAGGGTTGCAGCGAGGCTGCGTAAGCGGCGACGTCGATCATGTTGTCGATTTTCATGCTCGCGACAACCGCTTTCATGGGGGTACCGGCAGTGCCGGCGCGGGCGCCGGTTTTGAAGGCTACCAACTGTCGCAGAATGTAAGTGGGAGATCGCCCTGCCAGGGGCGGAATCAACCCAACGCCTTGCAAGTGTTCGCCATGACAGGCGGCACAGGTGGAACCGGCGAGAGACTTGCCGCGAGCAATGCTCCCAACGGGGGCGTAGGCAACGTAGAGCTGCCCATCGGCGCGCCGTTCGTGAAGCTCTGGATCCCGCGTCATCTCGAGGAGGCGCTCGCCAAGGGGCTCCGTCGCACCGCCTGCGTCTGGAGCGTAGATCCATCCAACAACATGCATTTTAGGTACGAGCGCTGTTTCGATGACGCGCGTGCGTTTTGTCATAGGCTGCGCGGCGAAATAGTCGGCCGCGGCGGCCAGGTCTCGAGCAGACACACTCTGGGCAATCTGAGCCATCTTCTCCGTGGGGAGATAGCCTTTCAGCGACACACGTCGCGCGCCACTTTTGAAGTCCTGAACCTGCTGGATGATGTACTGCGCAGGTAACCCGGAAAGAGAGGCGTTCTCGGGTCGGCCCTGCCCGCCGGGCATATGGCAAAAGCCGCAAGCGAATACATCCGGCGCATGCCCATGTGCAACGACATCCGGCATCGGCTGATGGGTCGCAGGATGCCAATCCGGTACGGAAAAGAGGTTCAAGAGCTGCGCCTGGGTAAACGCCGCCTTACTGTTGGGGAGGTGGATCAGTTTGACATCGTCAGGCGGCTGGGGATCCCCGACAGCCGGCGGGTTGAGAGGAAACAGCCACTCCGGTAAGCCAAACCCGCTCAACTGAGCCGACGCGACAGTCGCTACCAGACACAGGGCCAATGAAATGACAATTGCTGGGAATAGGCGCATCAACGCGCAGAGTAGCATGCATTGCAGGGCGGGATACCTCGAGGCACACTGCCGAGGCTGACCAAGAACAAAATGCCTCACCGGGCCGGGTCCAAATGACAAATGCTTCAGCTACCGCGTCATCAACGAGCACGCTGGATGACGATGCGTGGGATGACCTGCTGAATTTCATCGAGGAGCGCCGAGTCATTCCCATCGTGGGGCCGGAGCTCCTGATGGTGTCGACCGACCGCGGGCCGCGGCTGTTGCACGACTGGGTTGCCGAGCGCCTCGCGGTGCGACTCAACGTCAACACCAGCGAGCTGCCCCAGCCCTACACGTTAAATGACGTGGTCTGCTGGTTCCTCGCCAATCGAGGGCGGCGCGAAGAAGCCTACGTCCGCCTTCGAAGCATCATCAAGGATGCCAACTTCGAAGCCCCCGCGACCCTGCGCAAGCTGGCCGCCATCACCGATTTCGATCTCTTCGTCTCGACGACGTTCGATTCCCTGCTCGAGACTGCAATCAACCTGGAACGTTCTGGGGGTACAGCCTCGACCGATGTCCTGTCCTACTCACCCAACAGGGTTGTGGACCTCCCCACTGAACGCGAGAGGCTACAGCGCCCGCTGGTCTATCACCTGTTTGGAAAGCTCTCCGCATCCCCCACCTATGTGATTTCGGATGAGGACTTGCTCGAGTTCATCTGCGCCTTGCAGAACGAGCATCTGGCACCGGAGAAGCTGTTCCACGAGCTGGAACACAACCACCTGCTGTTCATCGGCAGCAACTTCTCAAACTGGCTCGCACGCCTGTTTCTGCGCATGGCAAAGCGCCAGCGCCTGTCAGATCCGCGCGATGTCGGAGAGATCCTGGCAGACGATTACACCAGCCAGGATGACCGGCTGATGGGATTCCTCCAGCAGGTGAGCGTCCGGACGCGGATATACCGCGGCGCGGAACGGTTTGTTGAAGAGTTATATTCGCGGTGGGAAGCCCGCCGCGGCGGCAGCAAAGCCACTGCACCGACGCCCGCACGCTTTCTGCCGCCGGCGCGCGAGATGCCGGACAACGCGGTCTTCATCAGTTATGCACGTGACGACCTGCCTGCGGTCCAACAGATCAAGGCCGGGCTGGAAGCGGCGGGCATCACCACGTGGTTTGACATGGACCGGCTCGAAGCGGGCGACGACTATGACCGCAAGATCCGCCGTAACATCGCGAATTGCTCCTATTTCATCCCAGTGGTCTCAGCCACGACTCAACGCCGCCTGGAGGGTTACTTCCGTCGCGAGTGGAGTTATGCGATCGACCGTGTCCGTAACATGGCGGATGAAGCGTTGTTTATCTTGCCGGTTTGCGTGGATTCAACCAACGCGGGCGAGGCGCTCGTGCCGGAGAAATTCAAGGCACTGCATTTCAATCATCTGCCCGGGGGACAGGTCTCACCGGAGTTTGCGCAGCGCCTGAACGACTTCATGCGGGCGCGATCGCTATGAGCGCCGCAGAAAAGCTGGTCGCCTCCTCGGGACAAGTGGATGACGGCAATCCGTGGTTGGGTCTCGCCTCGTTCACCGAAGAGACCCGCGCCTACTTTTACGGGCGCGAGGACGAGATCGCGGAGCTGGCTCGCCGCGTACAGCGCAAGCTCCTCACCGTTTTGTTTGGACAATCGGGGTTGGGCAAAACCTCAATCCTGCGCGCGGGTCTCGTGCCCAGGCTGCGTGGACAGGGATATTGCCCTGTCTATGTTCGCATCGACTATGGTCGAGAAGCGCCCGAGCCGGCGGAGCAGATCAAACTGGCGATCCGGCGGGCCACCAGTGATTCGGGTGAGTGGTCCCAGGTCGGCGTTGCGGTTGATAACGAATCGCTGTGGGAGTTTCTGCACCACCGGGACGATGTGCTGCGGGATTCCTCCGGCACCACGCTCATTCCGCTGCTGATATTCGACCAGTTCGAGGAAATCTTCACCCTCGCCCAGAGCGATGACTTCGGGCGCGCGCGCGCCGCACGCTTCATTGAAGAGCTGGCGGATCTGGTGGAAAACCGCCCGCCCAAGGCGCTCGAGAACCTGTTTGAGACCGATGAATCGGCCGCCGAGCGGTTTGACTTTGCACGCAGCGACTACCGCGTCTTGATTGCGCTGCGCGAGGACTATCTGGCACCGCTGGAAAGCCTGAAGACTTCGATGCCCAGCATCGCGCAGAACCGGCTGCGGCTCGCGCCGATGACGGGGACGCAAGCGCTCACTGCGGTGTTGCGTCCGGGCAAGAAGTTAGTCACCGAGGAGGTCGCTGAGGCGATCGTGCGCTTTGTCGCAGGCGGTGCTGAGCTGGCCAATGCCGAAGTTGAGCCGTCCCTGTTGAGTCTGATCTGTCGCGAGCTCAATGACGCCCGGGTGGCCCAGGGCCGCAAGGAGATTTCACTTGATCTGCTGGCGGGCTCTCATGCCAGCATCCTGAGCAACTTCTACGAGCGCGCGCTGGGAGACCAGCCGGCCGCGGTACGCCGGATCATTGAAGATGATCTGCTGACTGCGTCCGGTTTTCGCGAGAACGTCGCTGAGGAGAGTTTGGTCAGTCGCCTCACCGCCGCCGGCGCGGCGCCGGGAACCCTGGCGTTGTTGGTGAATCGGCGACTGCTGCGTGTCGAGGAGCGCCTCGACGTACGCCGGGTTGAGCTCACGCATGATGTGTTGTGCAGCGTAGTCAAGGAAAGCCGCGACCTGCGCAAGGAGCGGGAAGCGCGGGAATCCACTGAGCGTCTACTGCAGGAGCAGAAGGAACGAGAGCTCGCGGCGCGGCGCGCCCTGGTGAAGGCTCGGCAGGTCGCGACCGTATGCATTGTGTTGGCAGTGGTTGCCGTGGGAGCGGCGATATTCGCTTTCTTCTCCGGGCAACGCGCGAAACGTGCAGAGCGCGAGGCACAGGAGACGAGAGCTTCCGCAGAGCAAGCCAGGTCGCAAGCCGAAAACCTGTTGGGTTATTTGTCGGATGATTTTGTCCGGGAGCTGGAGAGTTTTGGCCAGCTCAAGACCGTGGCTGAATTCTCACAACGTCAGATCGATTACTTTCACGCCTTGCCGCAGAAACTGCACGGAACGGAGACGATCCGCAACGGCGCGCTCGCTCTCATCCACCACGCCCGGGTGGTGCGGCTGTTGGGTGATCCCGATTCCGGAATGAAGGATGCCCAGGAAGCGATTGCGCTCCTGAAAACGCTGCGTGATGCAGGCGATACCTCCGAGACGACTTTGATCGATTCAGCGCTGGCCCAGGCCACTGCCGCTCAGATCCTGGATAATCAGAATGACCCGAGAAGTCACACCGAGCAGAGCGCCGCGGTGAAATTGTTGCAACCCATAGCGGAAGCTCCCAATGCCTCCGCTGCGGTGCGCCGCGCCTACGTCGAGGTGTTGGTTCGGCAGGGTTACCAGTTGACCGCCGGTACGGACAACAACGATGCGATACCCATCGAGCGCAAGGCCATGAGCATTGCCGCGAGCCTCGGGGCTCGCGATCTGAGCAATCTCGAAATGGGCGCCTGGTACGCCGAGGGCGGTGCGTGGCTCGTAACCGCTCTGGCCAACGCCGGCCATGACGAAGAAGCTCTGCAAGTGGGCGAGGATGCCGCTGCCGTAGCGGACAAGGTGTTGGAGGTTCGCCCGGGCTATCGTCTTGCCCTGCATGCAGAACAGGTAATTGAGGCCAACATGTCGTCTGCCACGCAGGACTTGCTCGATCCGGCGCGCGGGTTGCAGGTGAGTCAGCGCTCGCAGCAGATTTCGATGACACTGCTGAAGCTCGACCCGAAAAACGTGACGAGCATGAATAACCTGGGAGTCGCTGATCAGTCGGCTGCGGCTGCCCTTTGGGCACAGGGAAGGCTGCAGGAGGCCATGCCCTGGTATGTGAAGGGACTCGGGGATTTCAACAACGCGGCCGCCGGCGGCCGGGGCTTCATGTTGGTACGGGCCTACATCATGGCGGACACGGCAGTTCATGCAGCCACGATAGGAGACCTCGCAACGGCTGAAAGGTTGGTTGCCGAAGGGAAACCGTTTGACGAACAGGTACGCAAGCTGTCGGCCCCGGGCAGCCTGCCCACCTTGCTGGTCACTGCGGCCGAGACACTGCCCGCAGCCCAGATTGCATACCAGCGCGACGATCTCGCGACCGCGCACCGATTGACTTCGCAGGTCGTCGGCCCCTTTCGCGACGCGCAGCCTGTTGGCTCACACGAAGAGCTGCAGAAGTCCAGTGTCATGTATGCCACGTCCCTGGTCATGACCCGGGTGGAGTTCGGGCGCGGCGATTACGTGGCCGCGGAGAAGGCGGCCCGCGAAGGCCTGAAGTTCCGCAAGATCGTGAGTTATGGGTCGGTACAGGACTTCAGGGAGGTCAATGAGCTCGCCACCTGGCTCACTTTGGCGCTGGTACGCCAGGGTCACCTCGCGGAAGCCGCCCAGACGATCGCGCCCGTGGTCAAGTTTCAGCGTGACCTGAAACCCAAAAATCACGGCGACGTGTGGCAACCCTACGAGCTGGCCAATGCGTTGTATGCTCAGGCCCTCACGGATCCCAAACAGGCACCGGCTTTGTTGCGCGAGGCGACTTCTCTCTTTAACCAGTTACCGGCCTCCATGCGGGACTTGCATGACGTTCGCCAGTGGCGCGCCCGGATCGAGGCAGCGAGGCGCAAGGCCGGATGAACGGGAGCGCCCCTGGACTGCTGTTCCACTCAACGGCCCGTCCGGGATTCTCGACCGAAGTCAGCACTCGCCCGGGGCGGGTCATGGCCCGTAAGCTGCCCATCGAGGTCGATGTGCAGTTTGCCACTCAGCCGGCCGCGATCAAGACGCGGGAAGGCGTCGTGCAGGCTCACCCGGGGGATGCCATTGTGACCGGTCGGGCGGGCGACAAATGGCGGGTCTCGCGAGCCCACTTTGGGGAAAAATACCGGGCACTGCCCCCGACCGCGGAAGGTCAGGATGGGCGTTATCGAGGTCTGACCAACTCAATCATGGCAGTACGCATGTCGAGCTCGTTTGAAGTTCTGTTGGCCGACGGGGTGTCGCGGTTGCGGGGACAGCCGGACGATTGGCTCGTCGACTATGGCGACGGCAGCCTCGGCATCGTGGCGCCCGCTATTTTCGCGGCCACTTACGAGATCGTTGGGTAACGTCCGGTGATGGCGCTTCATCAGGCAATTCAGCGTCTGCTGCTGATCGGTGCTCGGTTGGTGTCGTTTCCCCACCTGCCGCCTCCCAAGAAACCGGCCCGGTTGCTGCCGCTATTTGCGGCCGTTGAGTCGGCGCACCAGCGGTTCGACCGGCGAGCCCTGGACTACGGCGATCGGTATCGCAGTGGATTCTGGGTCATTTACCTGCTCAGTGCGGTTGCGGTCCTGTGCGCGGTTCTGCCGTTGGCGTTGGGATGGGATAGCCCCTCGCATATGTTCCATCCTTATGCCCGGTTGTGGGCCATCTGCGAGGTGATGATCATCGGGGTGGTGCTCCTGATCTATTGGTTGGGGCATCGCGGCGACTGGCAGGGGGAGTGGTTGCGGGCCCGCACGACCGCGGAGCTGACATCGTACCTGCCGATGCTGGCGCCCCTGCTCGACTTCAACTCCCCGGCCTCGCAGCCTGCACGGGCCCTCGAGCCCAACTGGTACGTGCGGCTGTTTGATCCCGGTCAGCATTTGCGAACCGCGGACGATGTGTCCATTTTGTGTGCGCAACTCGAGCCGGACGCCCGCAAGCAACTGGAGGGCGCCTGGTCGGACCCGGAATTCGTCCGGGACTACATTCAGTGGACGATCGATACCCTCGAGGGACAGCGGCGCTACCATGCCCGCGTGTCAGCGAAGCAGCACGCCCTGTTGCATCGCGTCCACAGGATCAACGGCACGCTGTTTGGGCTGACCGCCCTCGCGGCCTTGATGCACTTGTTCATTCATGAGCTGTGGTTGTCCCTGGTAACGACCTTCTTCCCGGCGTTGGGTGCCTCACTGCATGGCGCCATGGCGCAGGCCGAGACCTACCGGCTGGCGGCGACGTCCGAGCGTCTGGCCCGGGACCTGGGGGATTCCATCGCCCGCATTCAACACGGCATGGCGCCCCTCAGCGGGGACCCGTTGACCGCTGTAAAGGGCTCGATTGAGGGCGCGCTTGCGCTCATACTGGAAGAACATCAAGACTGGAATCTCCTAGTCCGGCCGCATCACCTGCCACTGGCATGATATGAGCCTGCTGGTTCGAATCAATCTCATCCTGGGGGCGACGCTCCTCCTCGCCGCTATTGCGTTGAGTTATGGATGCCGATCGTTGCTCCAGGAGAATGCGAAGCTGGAGGTGATTCGGGAAGCCGGCGTGATGTTGGACAGTGCGCTCGCCATCCGCAGCTACACCAGTGCCGAAATCCTGCCTCTGCTGCAAGCGCGGATGAAAGGTGAATTCCTGCCCCAGAGCGTGCCGTTCTATGCGGCGACCCAGAATTTCCTGAAGCTGCGGGAGCAGCATCCCCAGTACGCCTACAAGGAGGCGACGCTCAATCCGACCAACCTCCGAGACCGGGCCGCCGACTGGGAAGGGGACCTGATCCAGAAATTCCGTAACGATCCCAAGAGTAGTGTGATTACGGGGGAGCGCGAAACGCCAACAGGCAGATCGCTTTATCTTGCGCGACCTATCCATGTCGATGCCGCGTGTCTGGAGTGCCATAGCACGGCGGCGGCCGCCCCCACTGCATTGGTCGCGCGTTACGGAAGCGACAATGGTTTCGGATGGCAGCCGAATGAAGTGGTGGGCGCGAGCATCGTGTCGGTACCCCTGGCAAGCGCTTCCGAAAACGCTGATTCCGCTTTCCGTACCATCATGGTGTGGATTGTCGTTGTTTTCGTCACCGCCGTGGTGGTGGTGAACGCGGTTGTGTATCTGTTGGTGGTGCGACCGGTTCGCCGGATTGCTGCCGTTGCAGACGAATTGAGCGTCGGCAAGGTCGACGCCGGCGATTTTCCGCCGGCCAGCGGGCCCGAGCTGACCGGCCTGACGAGATCCTTCAACCGGATGCGAACCAGCCTGGAAAAGGCGATGAAGCTGTTGGAGCCGACATGAATGCTCGCGACGTCTTTGTCAGCTACTCCCAGCCCGACCGGGAGTGTGCGTTCCAACTCGTTGCGCAACTGGAGTCCCGCGGGATTGGGGTATGGGTCGCGCCGCGCGACATCTCGCCGGCTACCGATTGGGCCGAGGCCATCATCGAAGCGATCTCAGGAGCGCGGTTGATGGTGTTGGTGTTTTCGGCTCACTGCAATGCGTCCCCGCAGGTCAGGCGCGAGGTTGAGCGTGCGGTGCATCGCGAGATTCCAATTCTGCCGTTTCGGATCGAGGATGTGTTGCCGGCGAGGAGCCTGGAGTATTTTCTGAGCACGCCGCACTGGCTGGATGCGTTTCCGCCGCCTCGCGAGCCGCACTTCGTGCGGTTGAGCGCACACATCGAGAGTCTTTTGAGCGCGCCAGCCATTCAGCCGATCGTTGCGCCAGCTGCGGTGTCGGCGACCGGCACGCACAATCAGCTGCTGTCACTCGACGTTACAGAGATGGAGTCATTAGAGCGGCGATTGGCGTACTACGTGGGGCCAGTGGCCAGGCTGCTCGTGAAGCGAGCGGCCTCCAAGGCAAGTAGTCGGGAAGAGTTGACTCAGATGTTGGCTGCTGAGGTGGAGGCGGTACCGGCGCGCAAGCAGTTTCTCGAGGCTTGCCGCAAGACCCACTAGCGGGTGAGCTGAGGCAGCCACTGTCGTTGCTTTGACAGATCGATGAGTGTCTTGGCGCGTTTCAGGCGGGTCTCTTCTTTCTTGGCGCTGATCACCCACCAGATGGCGGCGCGCCGGTAGGACGGCGGCTGTTGGTTGAAGAATTTCTGCGCGGTAACGCTTTTAGCCAGCATCGTCGCATACGGCTCGGTGAGTTTCTCAGGGCGCTGTTCGAAGGAGTAGACGCCTGACCTGTTTTCTCTTCGCGCTGCGAATGCTCGCTGCCCACGGGGTGTCATTTTCCCCTGCTCCGTGAGTGCAGCCACCTTCTTGATGTTGATCAGGCTCCAGATGCTGGTCGGTTTGCGAGGGCTGAAGCGGATCGTGTAGCTCTCGTCGTCGATTCGCTTGCGGACGCCATCGATCCAACCAAAACACAACGCTTCATCCACTGACTGCGGCCAGGTAATGCTGGGTTTGCCGGAGCCGGTCTTGTAGAAACCTACTAGCAGTTCCGTGTGCGCTTCGCAGTGGCCTTCCAGCCATTTGCGGAATTCTTCGGGTGTTGGAAAGAACGTTGGCTTCATGGTTGCCGATATCAGTATATGCCCAGGTCGAGACCGGCCGCGAGCGTGGCGCCCAGCTCCGCGCAGCGGGCCAGATCCGCAGGGTCAATCTGTTTGGGTGCGAGAATCCGTTCGGGGGTTTGGGCGTGGGTACAGACAATCAGCGGGTCGGCAATGGCCTTCAGGCGCCAGCCGGTGGCAATTCGCTCGATCTGGCGCGCGGCGTTGGTGCCGTCACTGCCGGCGCAGATGAGGACCGCGTAGGGGCGGCCTTGGATCTGATCCAACACCGGGTAATAGGTGCGATCGAAGAAATCCTTCATGAGGCCTGACATGGCGGCGAGGTTCTCCGGACAGGCGAACAGGTAGCCGCTCGATTCGAGTAGGGTTTCCGGACCGACCTCCGTGGCGATCTCCAGGCGGACCGCTACGCTGGACTCCTGGGTCGCGGCGGCTGCGGCCGCGCGGGCCATCTGGAGGGTACCGCCGGTTTGCGTGTGATAAACGATGAGTAGTTGCTTCACTCGCCGAGTTTAGCTTGCCTCTCTTGTATGCACCTGCGTGTATATGTACCATAGCGCATATGGACGCTTTTCAGACCCTGGCGGACCCGACCCGGCGCCAGATTGTGGAGACGCTGCGGGCGGGTGAGCAGCAGGTGAATGACATCGTGGATGCGCTGGATATTCACCAGTCGGGGGTGTCTCGACACTTGCGGCTGCTTTTGCAGGCCGGGTTTGTGCAGGTTCGGCCCGAGGGGCAGATGCGGTTGTATTCCTTGCGGCCGGAACCGTTTCGGGAGCTGGAAGCGTGGGTTGCCAGCTACCAGCAGGTTTGGGATGCGCGGTTGACGCGCTTTGGCGCGGCTTTGGAAAAGCGCCGTGCCCGCACTAAGAAGGAGAATGAGGGTGACGAGTAAATCGGTTGTACGCGTGGAGCGGAAATACGAAGGCCCGGTGGACGATCTGTGGTGGCTTTGGACCACCAAGGAAGGATTCGAGTCCTGGTGGGGGCCGGAGGGCTTTCGGGTCGAAGTTCATAAACTCGACCCGCGCGTGGGCGGCGAGTTGGTCTACGACATGATCGCCTGTGATCCGGAACAGATCGCGTTTATGAAACAGGCCAACATGCCGGTGTCACACGCGACTCACGGCAAGTTCGTCGAAATCGTGCCGCTGAAGCGATTGGGGCTCAGCCACATGATCGATTTCATTCCGGGCATGGAGCCGTACGAGCACCTCATGTCTGTAGAGTTTGTACCTGAAGGCAAGGACGTGAAGATGGTCATCACCATCAACGAGCACACGACTCCTGAGTGGACCCGGATGGCCACCCAGGGAATGGAGAGTCAGCTCACCAAGGTGCCTGGCGTGCTGGCGGCACGACGGGGTGCCAAGCAGGACTGATCCGATGCGGCCGCGGTTTGACACGACCGCGGCCCGCGACGGCAGACTCAGCTCTTGAGATTGTCTGGGACTTTGCCACCGTTGGCGGCGAGCTTCTGCATCACCGCCTTGTGCAGCCAGACGTTCATGGCAGCGGAATCGTTGGTATCACCTTTGTACCCGAGCTCCGCTGCCAGCTCCTTGCGGTGCTGCAGGCTGGAATCCATCCCGACCAGCTTCATGAGGTCCACGATGGATGTCTGCCAGTTGAGCTTCTGCGGGCTCTTGGCATTGAGCCCGTTCAGCACGGCCTCAACGTCGACTGGCTGCGGCGGCGGTGCCGAGCTTGGCGGCGCAGCGTTTGGTGGCACCGGCTGCGAACCAGCGGCCCGGTCCGGTGAGTTCACCTGCGGAGGAGCAGCGGAGCTGGCGTGACCGAAGATGGCATTCTTGAGTGTGTCGAACAGGCCCATAACCCCTCCACGTGGTTCAGGCAGTGAAAACGAGAGCCGGGTGCTTTGGTTCCCGACCGATTGCACGGGTACAGGCCTTGCGGAATGATGATATCCATCTTTCCGAGACTTCGGCCATGGCACAGACAGTCGGCGATTTCCTGGTCGATCGGCTCCACCAGTGGGGCGTCCGGATTTTGTTCGGCTATCCGGGTGACGGCATCAATGGTGTCTTCGGCGCGCTCAATCGCGCGAACAAGAAAATAGACTTCGTCCAAGCTCGCCATGAAGAGATGGCGGCGTTCATGGCCTCCGCCTACGCCAAGTTCACTGGCGAGCTGGGCGTTTGCATTGCAACGTCGGGCCCCGGCGCGACCCATCTGGTCACCGGACTCTATGACGCCCGGCTCGATCACGTTCCGGTGTTGGCCATTTGTGGGCAACAGGCACGCAACGCATTGGGTGGCCATTACCAGCAGGAAGTTGATTTACCCAGCTTGTTGAAAGATGTGGCAGGCGCGTTTGTCCAACAGGCGTCCTCCCCCGCTCAGGTGCGTCACCTGGTAGATCGCGCTATTCGGATTGCCATTGGCGAAAGGCGTGTGACTGCCATCATCCTGCCTAGCGATTTGCAGGAGATGCCCTACGAGGACCCGCCGCGGGCCCATGGCACTGTGCACTCGGGAGTTGGATTCTCGATTCCGAAGACGGTCCCTTATGAATCTGATCTGCAGCGCGCGGCTTCTGTCCTCAACAAGGGGAAGAAAGTGGCGATGCTCGTTGGGGCGGGCGCGCTCGGAGCGACTGATGAAGTCATCGCCGTAGCAGACCGACTGGGCGCAGGTGTCGCCAAAGCGCTCCTCGGCAAGGCCGTGTTGCCGGATGATTTGCCGTGGGTGACCGGCTCAATTGGGCTATTGGGCACCGAACCCAGCTACAAGATGATGATGGAGTGCGACACCCTGTTGATGGTGGGCTCCGGTTTTCCGTACTCCGAGTTCCTGCCCAAGGAGGGACAGGCGCGGGGAGTACAGATTGATCTGGCGCCTGACATGTTGTCCTTGCGCTATCCGATGGAGGTCAATTTGGTGGGAGATTCGGGCGAGACGCTGCGCGCCCTGCTCCCGCTGTTGGATTCCAAGGAGGATTCGGGTTGGCGGGACGGGATCGTGCGCAATGTCGCGGATTGGTGGAAGACGCTGGAGGATCGGGCTATGCAGCCGGCCAATCCGGTCAATCCGCAACGGGTTGCGTGGGAGCTGTCCCCCAGGTTGCCGGATCGAGTCATCCTGACTAGTGACTCAGGGTCCTGCGCCAATTGGTATGCGCGAGACCTGAAGATCCGCCGCGGGATGATGGCATCTCTCTCCGGTGGCCTCGCCTCCATGGGCGCAGCAGTGCCCTACGCCATCGCAGCGAAGTTTGCTCACCCTGACTGCCCGGTGATTGCGCTCGTCGGTGACGGGGCCATGCAGATGAACAACATGGCCGAGCTGATCACGGTGGCCAAGTATTGGCGGCGCTGGGCCGACAAGCGCTGGATCGTCTGTGTTTTCAACAATCAGGATCTCAACCAGGTTACCTGGGAACAACGGGTCATGGAGGGCGACCCGAAGTTCAATGCATCACAGGATATTCCGGACGTCCCCTATCATCGCTTCGCTGAGCTGATCGGGTTGAAGGGGATCTTCGTGGATCACCCGGATGCGCTGGGGCCGGCGTGGGATGAAGCGTTGGCCGCCGACCGACCGGTGGTTCTCGAGGTCAAGACAGATCCCGAAGTTCCGCCGTTGCCGCCGCACATCACCCTGCAGCAGGCAAAGAACTTCGCGAGCGCCCTGACGAAGGGTGATCCGGCGGGGCACAGGATGATTGGGGGTGCTGCGCGTCAGTTCTTGAGTAAATTGCTACCGGGAAAGCGTAGACCACCGAAGGGACATACATGACAGGCCGGCGTCCAATCTCCCAATTGCCTCAGTGGGCACGGCGCTGACGGTGTAGCCCTGCTGCTGTAGCAACTGAATCGTCTTGGGGAATCTGTCGCCGACCAGGACCGTGTCATTCAAACGCAGGGCGTTCGCCGCCGCCCGTTCCGTTTCGGGGACTACCAGCTTTCTGTAGCCTTCAAAGATGTTTGAGGCGGCCAGGGATGACGTGCACAGAACGTGGTCATCTGCGATCAACGAGCAATCTGACTTCAGGTGCAGGGTGCCCGGGGGTGTGTTGACTATCCGGGAGGGGATGCCGATCTGCTGCAGCAGATCGGCTAGTTCTGCGGCGCCTTTCTGATCCGTGCGGCTCGACAGTCCGATGAACATTCCTTCGGGGGTGAGCAACATGTCGCCACCGTCGGCGAAACCCTCTTCAATCGCCATCAGTCGTCCAAACCGTTGGCGCAGAGCACCTGCAATCTCCTTCACTTCCCCTTGACGAGAGGGGGCACCCGGTCGCAGCAGAAGAGCGACTCCGGGAAAGACCAGCGCGGGGTCTTCGACGAAGATGGAGTCCGGATAGTCTTCGAGAGGTGGCAGGACTTCGACGCTGAGGCCCGCTTTTTCGAGCGTCTCGACATACTGGGCGTGCTCAGCGCTGACTGCCTCGTACGACGGGCGCGGGCCGCTTTGGGTGCTCAGACCGTTGACTACGCTGCGCCCGGGGGCACGGACGAGTGCGTTCGTGAAGTGGAATATCATGCATGGATGATATTCCACTTCACTGGGGATTTATCGGCCCGTACGGACGTCCCGTACTGCCCCTTCGGTGGCGTGAATGGCGCCATCGATATGACCCACGGCGCGGTCGCGCAGACCCTTCACCATCGGGTCGTCTTCTTCACGGGCTACATCGGAGTGCACCTTGCGGAGCAATTCGAGCGCCTTATGAAGCCGACCAGGACGGTCCTTCGGACCGTCCGCCGCCGGGTGATCGTGCAGGTCCTTGCCATCATCAATGGCGGCATGCTTGATCTCCCCGATCGCGGCGTCGATCTCCGTGATCGCCACATCTTCCTTTCCGCTCACCGCGGCATCGCCCGGACGGTGCTCCAACATCCAGCGGGCTGCGCGCAGATCCGACAGGGCGTGGAGGTAGTACGGATGCTTGCCAGGCAGGTCCGCGTTCGCGGCCAGCGATACCAGAGCCAGCAATCCACCCAACAGAAGTTTATTTCTGATTGCCATCGACAGTGTCCTCATGTCAGCGAAGTGTCAATTACACTGTCTGCAGTCTCGCTTGCACAAGCTTACTGCGGGCTGAATGCGGACTGCTTCACGAATGAAGTTGGTTTCTTTCATGTAGCTTTCAACAGGAAAGAGGCCGAGCCATGCTGAGCTACGTGTATTTCGGGACGAATGATCTCGAGCGGGCGGTTGAGTTTTACGGCGCTGTGTTGGGGACGTTGGGGATGCGACGGTGCGTCACTGGCGATGCGGAGTGGGATCGAGTCGCCGCTGGGTGGGGAATCTATGAGGATGGCGGCGCGCGGGAGCTGGCTTTCTGGGTGGGGAAGCCGTTCGACCAACAGCCTGCCACAGTAGGGAATGGCAGTATGGTTGCGTTTAGCGCGCGGTCACGTGCCCAGGTCAACGAATTCCATGCAGCCGCGTTGGTGCGAGGTGGAGTGTGCGATGGGCCGCCCGGGCTGCGATTGCACTACGCGCCGGATTTCTATGCGGCGTACGTCAGGGACCCTGACGGGAACAAGATTGCCGCGGTGTGCCGAAGCTCCCACTCATAAGAGAGCTTCGAAGGCCTCCGCGGATGCCACTGTCAGATCGCGGGTTTGCTCGGGGCCGGGAAATGTCCTCGTGCTGACGTCATCGACGTACCGGCGAGCTGCGGTGGATATCTGGTCGGCGACATTCAGATAGCGACGTGTGTGGCGGGGCTGGAAATCGGTGTACAAGCCGAACAGGTCGTGGAAGACCTGGATTTCACCGTCACAGCGCGGACCTGAGCCGATTCCGATTGTCGGGATGGAGATCCGCCGGGTCACCGCTTCGGCCACCCTTGCCGGAACCAACTCCAACACAACAGCGAACGCACCGGCCGATTCGAGGGCCTTGGCGTCGGCGATAAGAGCCATCGCCGCAGCCGGCTCGGTAGCCTGAATCCTGGGACCTCCAAGGGTATGTGCCGACTGGGGCGTGAATCCCAGGTGGCCACACACCGGGATACCGGCTCTAACCATACGCTCGACCGTGGGCGCTACGTCCGCACCGCCCTCGACTTTCACGGCTCCCACCTTGCCTTCGGTCATCAGTCGAGCAGCGTTGCGGAGCGCTTCCTCAGGAGAAATCTGATAGGTCATGAAGGGCATATCGCCGATCAGCATTGCCTGCTCGGACCCTCTGGAGACCAGTCGCGCGTGGTAGATGATCTGGTCGAGGGTCACCGGGAGCGTCGTGTCCTCGCCTTGCACCACCGTGCCCAAGCTGTCCCCGATCAAAATTATGGGGACGCCAGCGGCGTCGATCATTTGTGCGGAGGTGTAGTCGTAAGCGGTGAGAGCGGCAATACGCCTACCCTCCCGCTTCATTGCGACGATATCCGGGGCAGTCAGTCTCTTCATGCCCTCATCGTTTCACTGCAGTATAGTATTAGTCAACGCTAAGGCTTTATGCATTTGCAGTAGATAATGCTTATATGACGCTGGAAGATTTGCGCATCCTGGTGGCGGCTTGTGAGGCGGGGAATCTCAGCTCGTTGGCGCGGGAGTTGCGTCGGACGCAGTCGTCGATCAGCCAGCACATCGCTCGGCTGGAAGCGGAACTGGGAGTGAAGCTCCTCGAACGGCACGCACGGGGCGTGACCCCGACTGCAGCCGGAAAGGCGCTCAAGGACTCAGCGCTCGAAGGGCTCGATGCGATTGAGTTTGGTATTCGGCGCGTGCGGGCGTTGAAGCATGGCGAGACCCAGACGCTGACCATTACCACTGGGGGTACAACTGTCCGCCACTTCATGCAGGGCGCTGTGGTCCGATTCAAACGAGCCCATCCCGATGTCAATCTACGCTTTCTTCCCGCCAGCTCCAGTCGTCGATGCTTTGAGATCCTGAGACTCAGCCAGGCGGATCTGGGGTTTGTAACCACCGGCGATCCGGTGCGCGGTATCAATGAGAAGACCATCGCTCATCAACGACTGTTTCTGCTGGTTGCGAAATCGGATCCGCTCGCCAAACACAAACGGCTCACGTTGAAGGATATTGAAGGCATTCGCTACCTGGGGCTGTCCGGCACCACTGCGCATCACGGCGCAATCGAGCAGGCGGCACTCGAGCGCGGCGTGCATCTCAACCCGGAAGTTGTTTTCGACGATTTCGACACCGCGAAGATCTTCGTGGAGCTCGATCTCGGCCACGCCATCGTGCCGGCCGTCCATGCTCACAATTTCGAGAAGACCGGCACGGTCAAAGCCATTCTCATCTCGGACCTGCCGCCGATCTCCATTGGCTGGGCTTTCCGGCGCTGGCAGCATCTGCCAGCGGTAGCCCACGAATTTGTGGAGCTGATGGCGCAGGACTGTAACAAAATGCGCACCCTCCCCGGCTTCGAGTTGGTCTGAATCCTGTATTCGGGTGGCGACATCACTGGTCGCCCACTCGCTGTTTCAGTGGGCGCCCAGCCGGGAAACCCACTCCAGATCAACAGGCTACGACAACTCAACACAACTCCGTGCAGCACTGAGTATCTGACGCTGTCGGCTGATCCTTGACAGCGCCGGGATACCGATGTTCCATGGCGACCCGTCGGTCCGCCCGGAACCTCAAACCAACCTCACGGAGGATGTTTCCATGCACTCAGGGAAGCCTAAGGTCTATCTGCCTTCATTGCGCGGTGTGCTGTATGCAGCAGTGTGTCTGTCCGCGGCGACTCAGGCCCTGGCATGGAAACACCCCGGAATCGGGGTGAGCCAGGACCAACTGGACGCGACGCGCACCGCCTACCAGGCCGGCAATCCGGTCATTGTCGACCAGGTCAACAAGGCGAAGAACAGCAGCTACGGCTCAACGGGCTACTCTGTGAAGGGTCCGTGGCCGGGTGGCATCAACCAGTGCGGATCCAACTCGAATCCCAACCACGGTTGTCAGAATGCGGATGACGATTCGAACGCTGCGTATGTGCAGGCGCTGCTGTGGTACATGACCGGCAACCAGACATACGCCAACAACGCGATCGAGATCATGAATACCTATGCGTCCAGCTTTAAAGGATACGCAGGTACCAATGGACTCTCCTGCCCGAGCGGCACCGACTGCTCCAATGGTCCGCTGCAGTCGGGCTGGGACTCGGAGAAGTGGCCTCGTGCGGCTGAGATCATCCGTTACGGTAAAACGAGCAGTGGAGCCACATCCGGCTGGAGCGCGTCCAGCATCACGACCTTCTCCAACATGCTGAAGAATATATACCAGCCGGTCATCCAGAACGGATCGGGGGTAAACGGCAACTGGGATATGACCATGATCGACGGCACGATGCAGATTGCCGTGTTCACGGAAAACTCTGCGTTGCTCGAGCAGGCCCGCACATTGTGGAAAGGCCGTGTACCTGATCTGTTCTATCTGACGGCCAAGGACGGCAGCAACCATGCGTCCTCGCCGCGCGGCAATCCGAGCTGGTTTGGGCAGGAAGTGTTCAATTCCAGCACCAACAATGTGGGTCAGGAAACGTGCCGCGACCTGCGCCATATGGAGGACAGCATCGCGTCCACGCTCCTCACCGCCGAGACGGACTGGATTCAGGGCGGTGAGTTGTACACTGACACCACGATGACGGCTGAAGACCGTATCGTTGGCTCGATGAACGTCATGGCGGGATTGGAGAGTCGGCGTAATGGCGGACCGGATACGCTCATCTCTGCGCCATCGGGTTATTGCACGGGCTCAGGTGCCAGCCACGTCAACCAGATCTCGGTGGGACCGGGAACCACCTATGCCATCGGATACAACGCTTATCACAATCGGCTCAATGTCGCGGCGATGGCGGACAGCTCCGGGTCTACGGGCTTGCATGGAACGGGAAACACTTACAACTGGATCCAGAGTGGTCTGCTGACGCAGAGCCTGTCCAGCGATCAGGGCAACCACATGACTCTGTTTGAGGCTCTCACGCACACCGTGGAAGTCTGCAAGACAGCAACCTCTGCCTGGACCAATTCCGGCTTCACGGCACAGGCCGGTTCGCCGACGGTTAAATTCAATGCAACGCCGTCCAGCAACAACATCAACGCGGTGATGGGCCTGTCCAGTGGTGCGCAGTCCGTCTATACGAGCTTGGCGGCGATTGTGCGTTTCAATCCTTCGGGATTTATTGATGCGTACAACGGCACTGGGTATAGCGCGCTCACTTCCGTCCCATACACGGGCGGTACCCGGTACAGCTTCTGGTTCCAGGTGAACATCCCTGCTCAGACTTACAACGTGTTTGTAACTCCGGAGGGCGGGCAGACGGTGCAGATTGGCTCGAACTATGCGTTCCGGCTGAATGCTCCATCGCTCAACAACGTGACCTATCACGCGGAAGTCGGCTCGGACAAGGTGTGCAGCTTCAATCTGCCCCTGGGCGGAAACTAGGCCGTACATTAAGGATTGAGACTACAAGAATGTCGGACGGCTGATGGCTGTGGTTTTTCTGCGAGGGCTGTAAACAAGATTTACAGTCTCTTGCAGGAAAACCCGATGGTTGATCAGGTACGGACCCATGATGTGAAGATCCCCGCCGGTGGGTGGGGATCCGCTAAAGCCACGCTGTCGATTCTGCATCAGGAGCATTCGACCCTTCCTGCCGGGAAGGCGATTCTGCGGCAGAACAAGCACGACGGGTTTACCTGCGTTAGCTGCTCATGGGCCAAGCCCGCGCATCCGCATTCCGTTGAGGCTTGTGAGAACGGCATCAAGGCCACGGCTTGGGAGCTCACTTCCAAGCGCACCACCCCCGAGTTTTTTGCAGCGCACACGGTCACTGAGCTGCTCGCTTGGTCTGATTTGCAGTTGGAAGATCAGGGCCGGCTGACGGATCCTTTGCGATGGGATCCGGCGACTGATCGGTATGTGCCTGTCGCGTGGGATGAGGCGTTTGCTGATATCGGAGCGCGGCTGAAGCAGTTGGCGCCGGAGTCGGTCGTGTTTTATGCCTCGGGGCGCGCGTCTCTCGAAACTTCATTTCTTTACCAGTTGCTGGCTCGGGTTTACGGCAATAACAATCTGCCCGACAGCTCGAATATGTGCCACGAAAGCACATCGGTGGCTTTGCCAAAGACGATCGGTGTGCCGATCGGCACCGTGGATCTGGACGACTTCCTACACACGGATTGCATATTCTTCTTTGGGCAGAATGTGGGGACCAACAGTCCGCGAATGCTGCATCAACTGCAGGACGCTCGGCAGCGTGGCGTCCCTATCGTCACGTTCAACCCACTGCGCGAGCGTGGGCTGGTTAGCTTTACCAATCCACTGTCAGTGCCGCAGATGGCACTGGGACTCGAGACGCAGATCAGCACTCAGTATCACCAGGTGAGGATTGGCGGCGACATCGCTGCCGTGACTGGGATCTGCAAGGCGCTACTGGAGGCGGATGATCGAGCGGTTGCGGGTGGGATGCCTCGCGTTCTCGATGTGGAATTCATTGAGCAGCATACGCACGGATTGGAAGATTTCATTCAATATGTTCGCGGCTGCAGTTGGGGCGACATTGAAAGCGAGTCTGGATTGCGGCGCGCTGCGCTCGAGGAGGCGGCTGACGAATATGCCCGGGCCAACCGGGTGATAGCAATCTACGGGATGGGCTTGACACAGCATCGTCGCGGCGTCGAAGCAGTCCAGATGCTCACCAACATGCTGCTGCTTCGGGGAAACATGGGAAAGTTCGGCGCCGGCATTTGTCCGGTGCGCGGGCACTCCAACGTCCAGGGCCAGCGGACGGTTGGCATCACTGAAAAACCGGAGCTCGCGCCTTTGGACAAGCTGGAGCAGCGCTACGGCTTCAAAGCGCCGCGTAGTAAGGGGCTCAACACCGTCGAGACATGCAGCGACGTGATTGAGGGTCGGGTGAAGGCGTTTTTCGGGCTCGGGGGCAACTTCGTGCGTGCTGTGCCGGAGACGGAAAAGGTTGAAGCTGCTTGGAGCAGCTTGGAACTGACTGTGCAGATTGCAACAAAGCTGAACCGCAGTCACCTGGTTCACGGCAAGACGTCTTATCTGTTGCCGTGCCTGGGGCGGATCGAAGTGGACGAGCAGCTTTCCGGTGCGCAGTCTGTTACTACTGAGGACAGCACAGGTGTTATGCATCCTTCTACCGGGGTGGCCGAACCGGCATCACCGCATTTGCTGTCGGAGACGGCCATTGTCGCCGGCATTGCCAAGGCAACATTGCCTGCCAACCCGGCGCTGCAGTGGGACCGCTGGGTCGCTGACTATAGTCTGATCCGCGACGAGATCGCCGCGATCTATCCGGACATTTTCCACGGCTTCAACGAGCGGCGGCAGGTGCTGGGTGGGTTTCGGCGACCGGTGCCTGCTTCGGTGCGAGTTTGGAAGACGCCCAACGGCAAGGCCAATTTTATTCCGCCGTCTGGGCTGGTTGAAGATCCGGACGTGGCGGCTGCGGCGCCGGATCCTGAGATTCTGCGGTTGATGACTATCCGCAGCGACGATCAGTTCAACACCACGATTTACACATTGAATGATCGGTTTCGAGGTATTGAGGGAGGCCGTCGGGTCATTTTTATGAACCCCTCAGACATGGGGCTGTTAGGGTTTACTGACGGCGATAGGGTGAGTGTGTTTACTGCAGTGGATGATGGGGTCGAGCGGGTTGTCAGGAAGATGACGATAACCGCCTTCGACATTCCCACAGGGTGTCTTGCAGGCTACTACCCTGAGTGCAATCCCCTGGTGCCGCTGTGGCATCATGCGAAGGACAGCTTCGTTCCAGCCGCCAAGTCAATTCCTGTGCGGCTGGTGAAATCGGCGTCGAATTAGGCGCCGCCCAGCTTCTCTCGGAAGACGAAGTAGACGGCACCGAGGATGCAGAATGCGGCCCACAGGTAGTCGAGCTTGAGTGGCTGCTTCAGGTAGAACACTGCGAACGGCACAAACACCGACAGGGTGATCACCTCCTGCAGGATTTTGAGCTGAGCCACACTCAAGACAGTGAAGCCCATGCGATTCGCGGGCACCTGGAAGGTGTATTCGAACAGGGCGATACCCCAACTGACCAATACCGCGATAAACCAGGGCCTATTGATCAGCTCTTTGAGATGCGCATACCACGCGAACGTCATGAACACATTGCTGATACATAAGAGTCCGATGGTGATCGCGATCGCGCGCATGCTCTGAGCCCTTCGTTGCTGTTGCCAACCTGAGGCTCAGATTTTATCTGGCGGAGCGGCGTTTAGGTGTCTTATTGGTGAACTTCTGCACGGCCGTAATCAACGAGCGCTCGCCGGCATCATAGTCACTCCACGGCTTGCCTTTTGACAGCAGAGCCGGCGCAGTTCGAATGGTGAACTTCGTTGGATCGAGGCCGCGGCGGATCTGGGACCACTGCAGCGGCATGGACACGGTGGCGCCTTCGCGGGCGCGTGGCGACAGCGGGGCAACGGCTGTGGAGAGTCGATCGTTGCGAAGATAGTCGAGAAATATGCGACCTGTGCGCTCGTTCTTTGCCATGTTCAACAGGTATTTGTCGGGGGCGTCGTCCGCCATCTGGCGGCATACTTCGCGAGCAAACGCCTTGGCAACTTGCCAGTCGACGTCGGCTTTCTTGTCCCTGGAAAGAGGGGTTACGACGTGCAGGCCTTTGCCGCCGGTGGTTTTGCAGAAGCTCACGAGACCGATGGCATCGAGGCGATCTTTCAATTCCAGGGCGCCAGCGATGACTGCGTCGAATTTGACGTCAGGTGCCGGGTCGAGATCAAACACCAGGCGGCCCGGTACGTCGGGCATTTCGGGGACGCAGCCGCCGGGATGCAGCTCGAGGCCGGCTGTCTGGGCAACAGCGATCAGACCCTCCACGGAGTTGATGGCGACATACTTCTGACGATCACCGGACACGGTGATGAGATCGACCAGGTTGGACTGGCCAGCCATGGCGTGACGTTGGAAGAAGCGCTGGCCGCTGATGCCATCGGGGGCACGGACGATGGAACAGGGACGGCCTGTTATGTGGGGCAGCATCCAGGCGCCGATAGCTTCGAAGTATTCGGCCAGGTCTAATTTGGTGACGGGCTTCTTGTCGCCGGCGTCGGGCCAGAGCGGTTTGTCGGGTTTAGAGATAGTGACGCCGAGGACAGTGTTGGGTCCATTGGCGCCGGCTGAACCGCTGCGGTCGGCCGCGGATTGTTTGGTTCGGGCGGTGGTCCCGGAGGCTCCGCTTTGCTCGGCGGCGGATCGTTTGGCTCGGGCGGCGGTCCCGGAGGCGCCGCTTTGCTCAGCGGCGGACCGTTTGGCTCGGGCGGTGCTCCTGGAGACGCCGCTTTGCTCAGCGGCGGATCGTTTGGCTCGCGGGGTGGTCCCGGAGGTGCCGCCGCGTTTGGCCGCGGATCGCTTGGTTCGGCCGGCTGTCGCGGAAGCCTTGGCGGCACTCTTGCTCCGGGCGCTCGAGGCACTGCGGGTCGCTGTGCCACTCGCGCCCCTGCGCTTCGCCCCACTGGCTTTCGTGCCTTTGGCTGACTCGCGTTCAGCCTTCTGCTTCGCCGCGGCCCGACGCACTGTTGACTCATCGAGGGAAACGAGCTCGGGTTTTTCAGCGCGAACCTCCTTGGCGGGCTTGTCTTCCCGCAGGCCCTTGAATGCTGCTTGTCGCACATTACCTCCATCCGTCCAACCTGCGAACTCGATCTCGGCGACCAACTCGGGTTTGACCCAGTGAGTCTTGCGGCCGTACGGCACAGCAACCTTGTCGCGAAAAGGACTCGCCTGGATTTCGAGCGGCGTGAGTCGCCGCATCAGCGATTTTTCATTCTCGCTGTTGAATCCGGTACCCACCCGCCCCACGGGCACAAAGTGGTCATCCTTATAAACGCCGACAATCAATGAGCTGAGATCCCTTTTCTCGGAAGTCCAACCGCCTATGACGACTTCATGCCCCGCCCGGCACTTGGCCTTCTGCCAACTGCCGTTTCGATCTGACGAGTAACCTGCATCGAGTCGTTTCGAGACGATGCCCTCCATGTCGAGCTTGCACGCTGATGCGAGGACGTCCTCTCCTGCTGTGATCACATGCTCGAGATAGCGGATGCGATTGCCGAATTTCTTCGGCTGCTCATCGAGCAACTCTTTGAGTCTTTCCTTGCGGTCGACGAGTGGCATACCGCGCAGGTCTTCGTGCCTGGCGAACAGCATGTCGAATACGAAGAATACCAGCGCCTCAGTGTCCTCATCGGACAGCGCTCCCTGCAGCGCCGAGAAGCTCGGCACGCCACGATCATTCAAGGCACAGACTTCGCCATCCAACATGCAGTCGGGCAATGCTTTTGCCGTGTCTGCAATCTCAGGGAACTTGGTAGTCCAGTCGAGGCCCTTCCGGGTTTTCAGGGTGGCTTTGCCATTCTCGACGCGCAACAGCAACCGATAGCCGTCGAGCTTCAACTCGTGGCCCCAGCCGTCGCCGTTGGGGGGACGGTCCACCAACTTGGCCAGTTGGGGGGCGATGAATGCGGGGATGTGGCCGCGGAGGTGCTTGGGTTCGGCACGTTCGCGTTCGACGGTGTCCGGCTCCGCAGCCTTCGCCGCGGCCTCACCCTTGTTGGAATGCCAAACCGCATCCGCCTTCGACTTCGCCCTTCCGCCCTTGGCCAACATGAAGGGTTTGGGCGAACGGCCCTTGCCGGATTTGATCTGCTCCATGGGCCGCCCGGAAGCAACCGAGCGGTCCTCCGCCAGGACCTCATCGCGATCACCCGGCCGGGCAAACTCATCGCGGTGTTTGATCAACAGCCAGTTCGTCCGCTTGCCGTTGCCATAGCGATCATTCTTGATCCGCACGAGCACCCAGCTCCCATGCAACTTATCGCCATCCAAGCTGAACTTCAGATCACCCGACTTCAGCGCCTGCTCGGGCGACTCGTCCCCTTCAGGCACCCAATAGCCGCGATCCCACAGTTGTACGGTTCCACCGCCGTATTCGCCTGCGGGAATGGTGCCTTCAAAGTCGCCGTAATCGAGGGGATGGTCTTCAACCTCGACCGCCAGCCTCTTGTCGGCAGGGTCGAGCGAGGGCCCGCGAGTGACTGCCCAGGACTTGAACACCCCATCGAGCTCGAGCCTCAGGTCATAGTGAAGACGCCGCGCCGCGTGCTTTTGTATGACGAAGCGCAGGGCGTTGCCTGCGGGGACGGCTTGCGCACCGCTGGGCTCCGCGGTCTTGTGGAAATCGCGTTTCTCGCGGTATTTGGATAGTTTTCGGTTGGCCTTGGCCACTACACGCTCCGGCGCCGCGGGACGTTACCAAACCCGCGCGACTCTACCGCTTACGCAAGAGTCGCGCCTGTACCTTGGCTGCTCGGAGGGTGTGTAGCGTATCTCTTATGAGTGGGCCGAGGCCTCGCGCGCATGCGGTCGGATCGAGCCTTCGGCAGTCATGGCTTCGATGACCTTGGGGCGTGCTCGGACACCGTCTAAATAGGCTTTTAGCCGCGGTCCGATGTCTACTTTTGCGTAGGCGCCCCAACCGAGGACCGTGGACAGATAGGCGTCCGCGATAGTGAATTGATCACCCATCAGATACTTCTTGTCTCCCAACGCCTGCTCGACGTAGGCGAGACGTTTGGCGAGGTAGTTGCGGGAGTAGGTTTTCATGTCTTCCGTTGCCTCGGAGGAAAACAACGGGGAGAAGGCCTTGTGGACCTCGGAGTTGATAAAACTCAGCCACTCCTGCAACCGGTAACGCTCAAACGTTCCCGCAGCAGGGGCGAGGTTGGCAGACGGATTGAGGTCGGCGATGTATTGCAAAACAGCCACATTTTCAGTCAACACCTGACCATCATCGAGCTGTAACGCAGGTACATAACCCTTGGGGTTGATGGTTAGGAAATCCACGCCGTCGACGCGTTTCGTACGTTTGTCCACCTTGGCCAGGTCGAATTGAATGCCGGCCTCGTGCAGTGCGATGTTTGAGGCCATCGAGCAGGTGCCCGGGGTGAGGTATAGCTTCATCTAGTGCTCCCTTTGGCGCGGAGAGCCATGCTAACGTTGCGTGCCTGAATGGCAAGGGGGAGCCCGGGCCCCGAGGAAGAGGAGGTTGCCGATGAGAGCTTATTGGGTCGCCTGCCTCGGATTGGCCGCACTCCTGACCACCGAAGGCTGCAAGCAGAAGAACCCCGAGCCCATTCCGGGGCCTAAGGCACCGGGGACTGAGATGGGGCGTGCCGTCCGTGCGGCTGGTATTGCGTGGTTTCAGGGGAGCCTGGACGAGGCGTTCGCCCGGCCTTCCGTGCACACCACATGCTCCGAAATGCGGGCGCCGATGGCGCCGCTGACGCCGGATCTTTCGCGGTCGCGCGCCCGCACACCCTCCCCTCCGCCCGCCGCCACGACGCCGCGTAGGCCGCTGGTTTAAGGCTTTTACTGGTTCGGCTGCCGCGATGGCCGATGCCGGTCCGCAGCCGCGGGGATCCGCACCCGCCTCCGGCGGAGCCCACCACTTCCGACCCGCGACGCGCCGCTGCTTGCTACAATCCGCCCCGGTTGGGCCTGTAGCACAGCGGTTAGTGCAGGGGACTCATCGATAATGGTGCCTTCGCGCGGAAACGCGCGAAGTGGACGGGATGGATTCAGGGAAACCTTCGAGCGCCTGCGCGCTCATGGCAATCCTGAGCCGAGCCGCCGGTACACCGGCGGAAGGTGCAGAGACTACCTGGGGGCTACAGCGCCCTTAATCACAGGCACGAGCATCCCGCACCCACACGTCCGTGGGCGCTGCCTTTTTGGCAGTGCCTTGGGCACGGGTGAAGAGATAGTCCACTCCTGGCGGAAACGCCGGGGCTTAGTGAATCCCTTGGTCGTAGGTTCGAATCCTACCGGGCCCACAAATTGACCTTCCGCTGACTTCTGTCGAGATCCGACGAAGTCCTCAAACCTTCGAAATATCCGGCACTTACCGCCATTTCGGTTCGGTGCTGTCCGTGGACAGCTTACCACTGATGGGGGTATATGGCGGGGGTATCTTGCGATTTCGAGTTTGGATACCCCCACTCATGCCAACACTGACCGAATTGCGCATCAAAGCCGCCAAGCCAGCCGAAAAGCCCTACAAGCTGTACGACGAGCGCGGACTTCTCATGCTTGTCACGCCTGCTGGTGGACGGCTCTGGCGGTTCAAGTACCGTTTTGGAGGGGTAGAAAAGCTGCTGACCTTGGGTTCATACCCCGACGTATCACTGAAGCGGGCTCGTGAGAAACGGGATGCCGCTCGGCGGCAGTTGTCGGACGGTGTCGATCCAACGCTGAAGCGCCGCGCCGAAGAGGACGCCGCCACTAACACGTTCAAAGCCGTCGCCGACGAATGGCTGATGACGAAGAAGCACGCGCTAACGCCTGCCACCTGGGCCCGCGACAAGCGGCAAATCTACAACTGGGTGGTCCCCTACCTCGGAAGCAAACCTATTTCTTCGATCGAGGCTCCTGACTTGTTAGCCGTCCTCAAGAAAATCGAAGCCAAAGGCGTCATCGATACCGCGCACCGCTCTCGGGAAGTCTGCGGACGAGTGTTTAGGTACGCGATTGCGACGGGTCGCGCCAAACACGACATCGCCGCGGATCTCGTTGGCGCTCTCGCGCCACGTACCACGACGCATCACGCAGCGATCACCGACCCCGTTAAAGTTGGAGAGCTACTGCGAGCTATTGACGGCTACGACGGCCAGCCCACCACTGCCGCCGCTCTACGGTTGGCTCCGTACGTCTTTGTACGTCCCACGGAGCTACGCGCTGCTGAGTGGCCCGAGATAAACTTGGACGGCGAACAACCCGAGTGGCGCATTCCCGCTGAACGAATGAAGATGCGCGAAACTCACATCGTCCCACTGTCGCGCCAAGCTGTCGGAATTCTGCGGGAGTTAGTGGTCGTCACTGGACGTCAGCGGTACGTGTTTCCGGCCATCGGCGGTGGCGGCCGCCCCATCAGCGAAAACACGTTGAACGGCGCACTCCGCCGCATCGGGTATCCAGGCGACGAGATGACCGCCCACGGTTTTCGGACGCTTGCCAGCACGTTGTTGAACGAGCAGGGAGTCCATCCGGATCTAATTGAGTTGCAACTCGCTCATGCAGAACGTAATACCGTGCGAGCAGCTTATAACCGCGCCCAGCGGTTGGCGGAACGGCGAACGATGATGCAGAACTGGGCGGACTACTTGGACCGGCTTAGAACAGGCACGCTCGCCGCCTGACTTGTGATGCCGTCAGCGGATTAGTTGACCTACCTAAGCCGACAAGACAAGAGCTCAGGCTCCTTCGCTTGGATCGTGCTGGTCGCCGCCACCATATTCAGCGGCTTGCGCCCCTTTCCCATTGACGTACGGGATCGAAGTTGCTGCCATGAGGATCAAATGACCCGACCTATCGATCAATGCCAGGGAAATTCCGTCCGACGGCGCCCAAATCTCGAGGCCAGGACGGCCCCAGAGGCCGATCTGACGACTTCCAGCTCCGGCCACAGATCAGAGCAAGCATTTAGTTCACTCAACGCAGGCTGCGACCGACCATCGGCAATACCTAAAGTTGGGGCAAGGCGCTGCGGACTCAGGTCACAAGACATGACCTTACCCTCTCTCATGGCAGCAACATGAGCACGCCGAATGGGAGCGAATGTCAGATAGGCCCGAAGCAACCTCACTTCAAGGCGTTTTTGGTCTTTTGCGGCTTCTGTCGGCAATCCAAAACACGATAAACCACACAAACATCGCCATCGATCAGATAGTAGATTGCATACGGGAAACGCTTGGACAGTAGCCGATGGAAATCGAATATCTTTCTGTGGACGCCTGCGTACAGCAGCAGGGAGTCGATATCCGAAAATAGGGAATCGAGAAAGTACTCCCCGAGTTCTTCCGCTTGGCCGGAATAGAACTCGCGCCCGCGATCTAAATCAGCGAGCGCATCGGGAAGGATCTTGATCTTCACTCGGCGCGTTTGCGCAATTGCCGCTTGGCTTCGGCCCAATCGAGTGCTTGTTCTTGCCCGGACTTGTACCTTGCGGCGGTTTGCTTGAGCGCATCTTCATGCCAAGACGGCGATTCCAGCCTCGAATCCTCGCGGCTGAGTGACGCCCAAAGCTCCTCCATCGTGCGGAGCTTTTCGTCCCATGTCATCTGATCGATCGCTGTTACGCTCATAGCAAGATATTACTCCGAAGCAGGCGACATCAAAAGGCACCCAACGTGATCGTCCAAATACCCATTAAAATCAGTCACATATTGATGCCTTCGGCTACGAAGACAAAAATGCGATCAAGACCTGTTCGGGCCTAATTATGGGGAAATTTGTTGAGATCTTCGAGAACCGTTGGCTGTCACGGAGGTCACCAATGCAGGTAGCTATCGGACTCTAGGCCATGGATTGTTGAGAAGATCGGAGGGCATCGCGATCTCAAGAGTTGCCGCTCATGGATGTTGTGCGGTAATTCAACATGTGCAGTCCGTGGTAGAGCCGCGCCATACGATGACGAACTGAACGGATTGTCTCCACCGACTCGAGTCCGTTGAGATCACCGCGAAACACTCAAATACTAGCAACTGATTTACAACTGTGACACCGTGGCAAGTTATATAGACCTTGAAACGCTCGCTCCGGCTTGGCGCTCCTTTCAGGACCGTACGCCCGTCAAGTTCTGTACGATCAAGACCAAGCTCCACTATCGAGCAATGGTCAGTCTCTTGAACGAACTCGTTGATGAAATTGGCGACCGAGAATCGCATCCGATGATCGAGATACTCGACATCGTGTCCCACTTCGTCCACGACTACGAAGAACGCCATATCGAGTTTCCAGATCCTGAGCCACTCGCAGCTCTTCGGTTCTTCATGGAACAACACAACCTGCGCCAAGCCGATCTCGCAAACATCTTTGGCTCTCATTCGAATGTCCGCGACGTTTTGAACGGCGCGTTAGAAATAGGCAGGTCTCAAGCCAAGACCCTCGCTTTACGATTTCATGTTTCCCCTGCCATATTTATTAGGGAAATTCGGAGCACCGATTGAGCCTCGCCAACCGCAAGATGCCCAGGGCGATAAAGAAGGCCTAGGTCGCGCCGGAACCCCGTCATTAACCGCGTCGAGCTAAAGCCCTTTCCACGGAGACATGGAGACTGCCGTGAAGCTTGCCGTACTCGTAACCGAAATGAGCCAACAACCGCCATCCGTTCCAGTAACGTCCTACGGTGCTCAAATAAGTACCCCAGAATATTAACGTCTGCCGTTAATATTCCGGGGATCCATTCGTTGATAACCAGACGACAGGCCTTACATCGGGAATCGCCTCGTGGCACATACCGGCGGAGTCCTCGCGCTCGCTAAAGGCATTCTTGGCTGACCTCCGCCCACGCGAACGCAGGATTCTTGAATACATGCTCGAAGCAAAAGCTCAGCAACGATAATATAGCGCCTGAGCGAATCGAACCTCTCGGGATAATAGACGCGTGGTCAACACTGTTTTCATACTTGGTGCAGGAGCCAGCAAAGAAGTTAATTTACCTGTCGGGAGTGAATTGGCTGCAAACATCCGCCACATCTTGGACATTCGCTTCGCAGGGGGCCACGAGATGACTCACGGCGATGGGCTCGTTGCTTCGGCGCTTCAGAATCACGCTCAGCGAGCGAATCTAGGATATCCCGATCCCAATCCCTACTTCGCGGCGGGCCGGCGCATCGCGCAGGGCATGCCATTGGCGCTCTCGATTGACAACTTTCTCGATGCCCACCGAGGCGACTCGGCCATTGAACTATGCGGAAAGGTAGCGATTGTCAGAGCGATCTTGAACGCCGAGCGCAGTAGCACTTTGTACACGGATGTGAATAGACCCTCAGATCTGGTCCGACAAGAATCGATTAGTGATACATGGTTCAACAAATTTTGGAAGTTGGTGACTGAGGGTTGTAGCTTTGAACAACTGTTAGAACGGGCGAAGACAATTTCGTTTATCGTTTTCAACTATGACCGATGCATCGAGCACTTTATCGTTAATGCCGCGCAAAGTTATTATGGGGTGAATATATCGGAGGCCTCGCGCCTAGGCGCAGCGATCTCCTTCTATCACCCATACGGTTCCATCGCGCCATTGCCATGGATGTCACAACCGAACTCGGTGGCATATGGGGCGGAGGCAAGCGAGCCGCTCCTCCTCGCCTGCGCACAACAACTCAAAACCTTTACGGAAGCTGTCGATCACAACTCCGCGTCGATATCGGGCCTGCGCAATTGCCTGGGACGCGCTGATCGCGTCGTGTTCCTCGGCTTCGCATTCCATCGTCAAAACCTGAAACTGATGTGGCCCGAGCAACGACCAGAAGCCAATAGGCCGCACTTCATTGGAACTGCGCATGGAATCTCAGCCGATGACTTACATCTAATTTCAAGTGAGATTGCGACACTAACGTCCCCGCAAACACAGACTTATCGCGACCTGTTTTGCAACCAACTGTTCCATCAGTTTTGGCGCGGCCTTTCCATGAATTAACGTGCAATCTGATGCCGGGACGGCTCACTTGATCGGATCTCTGGATGGCGGGATCAAAACCCGCTTAGAGCCCATGTGAATCAATAAGTTATTGATCTCATTGACTCGCTTGCCCCCTCGATTCCCCTCGGATCCCCAACGCTGGCACCAAAGCTGGCACTAGAGAGGCGGTGCATGCCTTGACACGCCGTCCGTCCACACGCGTCACCACAGAAGGCCAGGCTGGGTCGCTCGAGATCTTGAAGTGCCACCGGATCCTGCGCCCTCAACTAAACGAGGCAGGAAGCGCGGCTCTTTCGATCTTAGTTGCGATTTACCCTACTTCCCACGATCAGGATTCTCTCAAGACTTAACTCCGGCGGTGATGGGCCGAAATCTGCGCCGGACCATACTGCGCTTTAATAGCGACTTCGGTTGGCGAACCCCGCCACGACAAATCCCATTGTAAAGGCGCCGATCAAGGCTTCCGATCCGCAGGCGAGCCGCATTAGGTCTCCACGAGGTAGAATATCTCCGTAGCCCAATGTCGTAAAAGTGACCAGCGAAAAATACACGGCGCGTACAAGTTGCGTATTCCGCGCGCGCGTGACCACTGATTCCGGACGAACGTGACCGACGATTCCGGTCGAATGTGACCACTCATTCCGCGTGAAGGTGACCGATTTCCGGCCGTGTCCGGAATCGTCGGTCAC